>JAEEGL014559558.1_pt1 | contig 41215 bp, 34 predicted proteins | sample 9134231 | NCBI WGS metagenome assembly JAEEGL01 (sample SAMN16246548, study PRJNA631951) | gut metagenome | biome: gut microbiome; feature: rumen; material: fiber-attached | host: Bos | place: Iran: Karaj | collected 2018-10
CCCGGGAGATCAGGACGCCGCCGGATCCCAAAGCCTGAAAGGTAACCCCTTTCAGGCGTCCATATTCCTCAGTAGCTCAATGGCAGAGCATTCGGCTGTTAACCGAAGGGTTGTAGGTTCGAGCCCTACCTGAGGAGCGTACGAAACCCTGCCGACTGAGATCGGCAGGGTTTTATTTTTGCGCTTAGCCGTTTTCGTCTGCTTATCCTTCGTTTTCGTCCGGCATCGCATCAGCGCTGGGGTGTTTGAGCTTGTCCATCACGCGGACGAAGCAGCCGGTGCTGATGCAGATGTCGGTGAGTTCCTTGAGACGCTCCTTCGACGCCGTGGGAAGGGCGATGATGATGTCGGTGATGGCTTCGCTCTCGGCTAGGCGGGCGATATCGTCGGTGCTGCCCGCTACGGGAACGTCGCCGATCAGGTAGCCCCGCTTCATGGGGTCGTCGTCCACGATCACGTCCACCGTGCCCATATCGTCGGCGGATTTGTTGAACACCTCCACCAGGTGGCTGCCGGCGTCTCCCGCGCCCACCACCATGATGCGCCGCGCGCTGCCAAGCGTGGGGCGCTCGGCGTGCAGGCGATACTGCTTTAAAAGCTTGATGCAGAGCCGGAACCCGCACACCGCCGTCATCACGAACATGCACAGGATGATGAGAAAGTTGTTGCTCAGCGCCTGCGAGCCTTTGGCGCGTTCGTAGACGAAATTCACGCCGAAGGTCACGCCGAAGGCCACGATCACCGCCAGGCCCTGCTTGAACAGCTGGAAGGAGTCGGCGTATTTCCACAGGACCCGGTACATGCGGAACACCGCGAACACCGCGATATAGCAAAGCGTAAGCCACGGAAGCCACCGCAGCACGGCTTCGATGTCTTCCGGGCTGATGATGGGCGCGAACTTGGTGAGCAGAGACGCGAACGCGCACACGATCACGAGTATCGCGTCGCATACGATCAGCCCCAGCACCCGCGCCTTCTTGGTAAAAAACGCTTCACTGCGCTTCATAAACCAGTTTTTCCCTTCATACTATTTGAATTTATTATACAGGAATCGCCGCCTGATTGCAAGGGGCAGATTTGACCATAATGCACTTGACAGCGCAAAGGAAATTTTATACAATATCCCCACAGAAAACCGATTGAGGAGGAAGCAGACATGTATAAGGCCAAGATCGAAGAAGCCAAATCCAAAATGGAAAAAACACTGGTGGCGCTGAAAAAGGATTACTCCACGCTGCGTGCGGGCCGCGCCAATCCCCAGATCCTGGATAAGATCACCGTGGACTATTACGGAACGCCCACCCCGCTCAGCGGCGTAGCCAACATCTCGTCTCCCGAACCGCGCATGCTGATTATCGCGCCCTGGGAAGCCAAGATGATCACGCCCATCGAGAAGGAGATCCAGAAATCCGACCTGGGCATCAATCCCTCCAACGACGGCCGCGTGATCCGCCTGATCGTGCCCGAGCTGAACGAAGAGAGGCGCAAGGAGCTGTGCAAGCAGGTGAAGAAGGCCGCGGAAGACAGCAAGGTGGCCATGCGCAACATCCGCCGCGACGCGATGGAAGCCTTCAAGAAGATGAAGAAGGATTCCGTCATCACCGAGGACGACCAGAAGACCGCCGAGACCCAGCTGCAGAAGGCCGTGGACGAATACATCAAGGATGTGGACAAGACCGCTGCCGACAAGGAAAAAGAGATCATGTCCGTATGACGTCTCTTCTCGGACTGCCGCTGGACCAGGCGCTGGACGCGCTCAAAAACAGCGGCGTGACAGACGTAAAGATCGAACGTTACTTTGCGCCGCGGGGTGAACATACCCGCGGCACTTTACGCGTGGTGCGCGTAAGGGACGCGGGCCGCACCCTCACCGTGTGCGCATTCCGCGATGAAGCCACCCCTTTGGCGGAGGAAGAAAATGAAGTTCAACCTGCCGGCACTTTTCAGATCCAGGGCGAGTGAAGCCTCAGGCTGCCCGCCTAAGGAAAAGCTGCCCCGTCACATCGCTTTCATCATGGACGGCAACGGCCGCTGGGCGAAAAGGCGCGGCCTTCCCCGCAGCGCAGGCCACGCTGCCGGAACGGAGGCGCTCAGGGAGATCATCCGCACCTGCTCGGACATCGGCATAGAGTGCATGAGCATTTACGCCTTTTCCACCGAGAACTGGGAACGCCCACAGGACGAGGTGGAGGCGCTGATGAAGCTCATCAGCCGGTATTTTTTGAGCGAGATCGACGAGCTGATCGAAAAAAACGTGCATATCACGATCCTGGGCGACCTTACGCGCTTCCCCCCGGAGCAGAAAAACGCGCTCACGGAGGCCATGCGCCGCACGAAGGACAACACGGGGCTGAAGCTCAACATTGCCCTCAATTACGGCGGTCGGGCCGAGATCCTGAAGGCCGTGCGCGAGATCGTTGCGGACTGCGCGAGCGGCGCACAGAAGCCGGAGGATATCGGCTTCGATACCGTATCCGCCCACATGTACACCTGCGGCCAGCCGGACGTGGATCTGCTGGTGCGCACGGGCGGGGACGAGAGGATATCCAACTTCCTTTTGTGGCAGACCTGGTACGCCGAACTGATCTTTGAGCCCGTGTACTGGCCGGACTACAACAAGCAGAAGCTGTTTGAAAACCTGAACGAGTTTGTCCGCCGGGACAGGCGCTTCGGAAAGGTAAAACCATGAGAAAGATCGCCGTCCTGGGCGCCACGGGCTCCATCGGGACCCAGACGCTGGACATCATCGGGCAGTATCCCGACCGCTTCCGCGCCTGCGCCCTGGCGGCGCATTCCGACGCGGAGGGGCTGTTCCGCCTGGCCCGCAGGTTCAGGCCGGACTGCTGCGCTCTGGTAAACGAAGTGCCTGTGCCGGACGACCTGAAGCACATCTCCTGGTTTTTCGGCCCGGACTCCGCCCGGCGCATGACAGCCGCCTGCGGGGCTGACGACGCGCTGTGCGCGGTGGTGGGCATTGCGGGTCTTGACGCGGTGATGACCGCGCTGGAAACCTGCGGAAGGGTGCTTCTGGCCAACAAGGAAGCCCTGGTCACCGGCGGCGGGCTGGTGACGGAAAAGGCCCGAAGGCTGGGCCGCGAGCTTTTGCCCGTGGACAGCGAGCATTCGGCCATATTCCAGTGCCTGAAGGCTGCCCAGGGCAACCCGGTGAGGCGCGTCATTCTCACCTGCTCCGGCGGCGCGCTGCGCAGCTGGGACAAAAACGCCATCGAAAACGCCCGTATGGAGGACGTGCTCAAGCATCCCACCTGGCGCATGGGCAGCAAGATCACCGTGGACTGCGCGAGCCTCATGAACAAAGGCCTCGAGGTGATCGAGGCGCATTACCTTTTCGATATGCCGCCGGAGAAGATCGACGTGGTGGTGCATCCCCAGAGCGTGATCCACTCCATGGTGGAATTTGAAGACGGCGCGGTGCTGGCACAATTGGGCACTCCCGACATGCGCGGCCCCATCAGCTACGCCATGGGGCATCCCGGCCGCCTTGATTACGGCGCGAAGAGGCTGGACTTCGCCTCCGTGGGCGCTCTAACTTTTGAGAAGCCGGACGAAGACCGTTTTCCCTGCCTGGCATATGCCAGGGAAGCGCTTACACTGGGCGGCGCCTGGCCCGTGATATTGAACGGCGCCAACGAGGAAGCCGTAGCGGCCTTCCTCAGGGGAGAGGCCCGATTTGGGCAGATCGCGTCCACGGTGCGCCGCGTACTGGACGAAAGCGCTTTTGAGCCCGTCCGGGATGTTTCGGACGTGTATCGGGCAGACGCATTGGCCCGCGAAAAGGCGCGCGCCGTGCTGGGGCGATAAACCGCATCTGGAGGAAACATGAGCATCTTTTATATTTTTCTGGCGCTCGTCATGCTCGGCGTCATCATATTTTTGCACGAATTCGGCCATTATATCGCCGGGCGGCTGCTGGGCATCGGCATCGTGGAGTTCGCCATCGGCATGGGCCCGAAGCTCTTCGGCTGGAAAAGGACCCACCGGGTGAAGGGAACCCGGGAAGAAGAAACGATACAGTATTCCCTGCGCCTGCTGCCGCTTGGCGGCTACTGCGCTTTCCTGGGGGAGGACGCTTCCGACGCCGCGCCCCGGGCCATGAACAACCAGCCTGCCTGGAAGCGCATCTTCACCGTGGCGGCGGGCCCCGTGATGAATTTCGTGGTGGCTTTCGTGCTGTCCGTGGGCCTCATCGCCTCCGGACAGATCAGCGATCCCTACCGGACGGAGACCCTGCCCATCGTTACCGGCGTCATCGAGGGCATGCCCGCTGAGCAGGCGGGCTTTGAACCCCTGGACGTGATAACGGGCCTGGACGGCATTCCGATCACCCCGGACGGCGCCGGCGCGGGCGAGCTCAAACAGTATCTGAGCGGGATAAAAGACGGACAGAGCGTAGAAGTCACGGTAAGGCGGGCAAGTGAAAGCGCGCGTGCACTATGGCCCGAGCAGGGCCCCTCACTGGAGACGCTTTTATCCGATGCGCAGAACAGCGTAGTGCTTACCCTCGTGCCCGTGCGCCAGCAGGACGGCTCCGTGCTGCTGGGCGTATACCTGTCCTCCCGCTACGCATCCTACGACTGCGGATTTTTCGGGGCCATCCCGGAATCGCTGAAGTTCATGTGGAACACCGCCAAAGCGACCTACGAAATGCTGGGCACGCTGGTCAAGAACCTTATTACCGGCGGAGATATCCCCGAAGGCAGCGTAAGCGGCGTGGTGGGCATCGTGGCGGGCGTGAGCGACGGGCTGAAGACCGGTTTCGGCCATGCGTTTGCCGAGGGCGTGCTCAACATCCTGTTCTACATCATGGCCATATCCCTGAGCCTGGGCATCATGAACCTGCTGCCCCTGCCCGCCCTGGACGGCGGACGGCTGGTGCTGCTCTTAATCGAGTGGATCACCGGCAAGCACTTCAGCCGCAAAACGGAAGGATACATCAATATTATCGGACTTATGCTGCTTCTTGCCATCATGCTGGTGGTAACGTATTTCGATATCCGCTCCCTGTAAAGGGACCAAGGAGAAAGCATGTTTACAAAGTCATTCCATACCCACACCACCCGCTGCCGCCATGCGGAAGGCGAGGACAGGGAGTACGTACTGGAAGCTGTGAAAAGCGGCATGACGGTGCTGGGATTTTCCGATCACAGCCCCTATGTGTTCGAGGGCGACTACTATTCCGGTTTCCGCATGCGTCCGGAGGAGGCGGAGGGCTACTTTGCTTCCATACAGGCGCTGAAGCAGGAGTTTGCGGGGCAGATCGAGATCCACACGGGCTTTGAGGCGGAGTATTATCCCCGGTTCTTCCCGGCGTACGAAAAGCTTTTGAGCCGCCTGCCGGCGGAGTATCTGCTTCTGGGCCAGCACTTTCTGTTCGACGAGATCGAAAAGATACCCAGCGGTCGGGAAACTGACGACGAAACGCTTTTGAAGCAGTATGTGAACCAGGTCTCTGACGCCATGAGGACCGGCATGTTCGCCTGCGTGGCGCACCCGGACTGCTTCCGCTTTGCGGGTTCTGAGGCCGCGTACGAGCGGGAGATGACGCGCCTGTGCGAAAACGCGCTTTTGTGCGGCGTGCCGCTGGAGATCAACCTGCTGGGCATCCGCACGAACCGCCATTATCCCAATCCCGCCTTCTGGCGCATAGCCGGTCGGGTGGGGAACACCGTGGTGTGCGGCTCTGACGCCCATGCCCCGAAGGACGTGTGCGACACGGCTTCCTACGAAAAAGCCATCGCCATGGCGGCGGAATACGGGCTTAAGCTCTGTGAAGCCGACGTGATTCTGAAGGGAGGACACACGCTGAGATGACAAAGCAGGTCTTTGCGGGCAGCGTACCCATCGGCGGCGGCGCGCCCGTATCCATACAGTCCATGACCAACACGGACACCCGCGACGCAGAAAAGACGCTTGCCCAGATCCGCGCCCTCGCCTCGGCGGGCTGCGAGATCGTTCGGGTGAGTGTGTACGACGATCTGTGCGCGGACAGCGTGCGCACCCTGGTGGACCAAAGCCCCGTCCCGCTGGTGGCGGACATCCATTTTGACCACCGCCTGGCGATACGCTCCATCGAAAACGGCATCGCCAAGGTGCGCATCAATCCCGGCAACATCGGCGGGGAGGAGCGCGTAAAGGAGCTTGCGGACTGCCTGAAGATGCACCGCGTTCCCGTGCGCATCGGCGTGAACAGCGGCTCCCTCGAGAAGAACCTGCTGGACAGGTACGGCGGCCCCGTGCCCCGGGCGCTTGTGGAAAGCGCGCTGGGCCACGCGAGGCTCCTGGAGAAATCCGGCTTTGACGACCTGGTGCTGTCCATGAAGGCTTCCAACGTGCGCGACACCGTGGAAGCCGCGCGCCTAGCGTCCGGGATGTGCTCGTATCCCCTGCACATCGGCGTCACCGAAGCGGGCACGCCGGGCATGGGCAGCGTGAAAAGCGCCATCGGCATCGGGGCGCTGCTTCTGGACGGCATCGGCGACACAGTGCGCGTCTCCCTCACGGGAGACCCGGTAAACGAGGTATACGCCGCCAAGGATATCCTGAAGGCGGTGGGCCTCAGAAACGAAGGCATCGACATCATTTCCTGCCCCACCTGCGGGCGCACCTGCATCCCGGTGGGGGACATCGCGGATAAAGTGCGCGCAGCGACCCTGAACATCAAAAAGCCCCTCACCGTGGCGGTGATGGGCTGCGTGGTGAACGGCATCGGCGAGGGCAGGCACGCGGATATCGGCATCGCCGGCGGAAAGGACGGCGGCGTGCTGTTCGCAAAGGGACGTCCGCCCCGGAAGGTCGCGGGCGACCTGGCGGATGAGCTGATACGGGAGATTCGCATTTTTGCGGGAGAAGCATAATGAGCGAAATGTGGACGCGGCTGTTTTCGGGCAGCGATGAAAAGCTGGTGCAGCTTCTGCAGCTGGCTCTGGTTCGCACGTCCCGGGTGACTGGCGACCTGAACGTGATATTCGACGCAGCGCGCATCCTCACCCGCCGGGAGGTCGATCTGATCCGCGGAGCGATGCAGCGCGGCTTTCCCAACGTGAACGTGAGCGTCACCGTGAACTATCCGGACTTAAAGTCCGACGCGGAACAAAACATCGACGCCTACAAGGCGGTCATCATCGAGCGCCTGAGCGAGGCCAGCCCCGCGTGCGCGCCGTTTCTGCAGCTGACCAATTCCGTGTGGCGCACGGAGGACGGTGTGCTTACGATCGATCTGGCTTCCGGCTCCGGCGTATCGTTTTTGAAGCTGCGCAAGGCGGACGAGATCATACGCGATATATTGAAAGATACCTTCGGCATCAGCATGCGCGTGGTGCTCAATAACGCGGGCGACGAGCAGGAACTGATCAGGCGCATCGGCGAAAAGCGCCGGGAGGAAGCCGGCGAGTTCGCGCGCGTGATGGCGATGAACATACAGGAAGCCGCCGAAAAGCCCAACGTGACCGGCGACGCCGTGCTGGGCATGCCCATCAAAGGCGAAGCCGTGAGCATGGCGGACATCGGCGAAGTGGCCGGCAAGGTGATCGTGATGGGCGAAGTGATCTCCTCCCAGCTGAAGGACACCAAAAAGGACGACTGCAGGATCCTGTCCCTGAGCCTTACCGACTATACCTCCACCATGCTGTGCAAGGCGTTCCTGCGCCCGCGGCGCGGCAAAAAGCAGCTCTCCTACGAGCAGCAGCTGGAAAACGCCGAAAAGTTCATCAAGCCCGGCAGCTGGCTGAAAATACAAGGCGATTACCGTTACGACGAGTACGATCACCGCTTTCAGATCATGATCAGCGACATTGAGCCTGCCTCAAAGCCCGAACGGCGGGACATAGCCCGGGACAAGCGCGTGGAACTGCACATGCACACCACCATGAGCGCCATGGACGCCGTGTCCACGCCCACGGACCTTATCAACCAGGCGGCGGCCTGGGGCCACAAGGCCGTGGCGATCACGGACCATGGCGTGGTACAGGCTTTCCCGGAGGCCTTTGAGGCCGCGAAGAAGGCGGGCATCAAGCTGATCCCCGGCTGCGAGGCCTACATGATCGAGGACAGTCCCCAGGTGGTGACCAGGGCGGACGGGCGCAGCCTGAAAGATACGGCCTTTGTGGTGCTGGACGTGGAGACCACGGGCCTCAATACCTTTACCGACAAGATCATAGAGATCGGCGCCGTGCGCCTGGAGGGCGGCCGGGAGGTAAAGGAATTCTCCATGCTCATCGACCCGGAGCGTCCTGTGCCCCAGAAGGTCACGGAGCTCACGGGCATAACCAACGGCATGCTCAGGGACCAGAAGCGCATCGGCGAGGTGATCGGCGATTTTGCGAAGTTCTGCGAAGGGGCGGTGCTGGTAGCGCATAACGCCGGCTTTGATACGGCTTTCTTCAGGCGTGCCTTCGAGGCAGCCGGCCTTCCCTTCGATCATCCGGTGCTGGACACCCTGGCGCTCAGCCGGAATCTCTTTGCCTCCCTCAAAAGCCACAAGCTGGGCGTGATCTGCAAGGAGCTGGACGTATCCCTGGAAAACGCCCACCGCGCCGTGCACGACGCCCGCGCCACCGGCGAAGTGCTTTTGAAGATGCTTGAGCGCATGCGGCACATAAAGCCGCTGGACACGCTGGACGAGCTCAACCGCTGGTTCGGCGCGGACGCGGGCGGCGACAGCTGGCACGTCATCCTTTTGGCCACTGACCGGGAGGGCATGACGGACCTGAACCGCATGATCTCCGACGCGCACCTGAAATACTTCCACCGCACGCCCCGCATGCCCCGCGGGCTCATTCAGAAGTACCGCTCCCACATCCTGGTGGGCAGCGCCTGCGAGGCGGGCGAGCTGTTCCGCGCCGTGGCGGCGGGAAAGAGCGACGAAGAGCTGGAGAGGATCGCGTCCTTCTACGATTATCTGGAGATCCAGCCCATCGCCAACAACGCCTTCATGCTGCGGGAGGGCAGCGCCCGGGACGAGGAAGAACTGCGGGACTTCAACCGCCGCATCCTGGACCTGGGCCGCAGGCTGGGCAAGCCCGTGGTGGCCACGGGCGACGTGCACTTCAAGGACCCCAAGGACCAGATCTACCGCGCCATCATCATGGCGGCCAAGGGCTTTGAGGACGCGGACAGGCAGGCGCCGCTCTACTTCCGCACCACGGACGACATGCTCAGCGAGTTCAGCTACCTGGGCAGGGAAGACGCCCACTACGTGGTGGTGGACGCCCCCAACGAGATCGCCGACCGCGTGGAGCACATACCGGAGCTGTTCATGAAGGCGCCGGATGGCGGCGCGACCTTCCAGCCCTTCTGGGAGGACGCGGAACAGAACCTGAAGGATCTGTGCGAAAACCGCGCCCGGGAGATATTCGGCTCGCCCCTGCCGGACATCGTTCACGCGCGTTTGGACAAGGAGCTGGGCTCCATCTGCGGCTACGGCTTCTCCACCCTGTACATGATCGCCGTGAAGCTGGTGCAGAAATCACTTTCGGACGGCTATATCGTGGGCTCCAGAGGCTCCGTGGGCTCGTCCTTCGTGGCGAAGCTCTCGGGCATCACCGAGGTGGACGCCCTGCCGCCCTACTACGTGTGCCCCAAATGCAAGCACTGCGAGTTCGATGTGCCCAAGCAGTACACCTGCGGCCTCGACCTGCCCGCGAAGAACTGCCCCGAGTGCGGCGAACCCATGAACAAGGACGGCTTCAACATCCCCTTTGAGGTCTTCCTGGGCTTCAAGGGAGACAAGGTGCCGGATATCGACCTGAACTTTTCCGGCGTGTACCAGCCCGTGGCGCACCAGTACGTCAAGGAACTGTTCGGCGCGGAAAACGTTTTCCGTGCGGGCACCATGAGCACCGTGGCGGAAAAAACGGCTTTCGGCTATGTGCTGAAATACGCCGAAGAACGCAACCTGAACATCTCGCAGGCCGAAAAGGAGCGCCTGGCGGCGGGCATCACCGGCGTAAAGCGCACTACGGGCCAGCATCCGGCGGGCATGGTGGTTCTGCCCAAAGGTTATGAGATCTATCAGTTCACCGCCGTACAGCACCCGGCGGACGATACGGACAGCGACACCGTTACCACCCATTTCGACTTTACCTCCATGCACGACGTGCTGGTAAAGCTGGACATCCTGGGCCACGACGATCCCACGATGCTGAGAAATCTGCAGGATCTGACGGGCATCCGTCCGCAGGACGTGCCGCTCCACGATCCCGAGGTGTTCGGCAAGATCATATCCCTGTTCCGGGGCCCGGAAGCGCTGGGGGTCACCAGCGAAAAGCTGGGCGTGCAGACCGGCACGCTGGGCATACCCGAGTTCGGCACCCCCTTCGTGCAGGGCATGCTCACCGAGACCAGGCCCACCTCTATGGAGGAACTGATCCGCATCTCCGGCCTGTCCCACGGCACGGCGGTGTGGCTGGGCAACATACAGGACATCCTGCGCGCGGGCAAGACGGACTTAAAACACGCCATCTGCACCCGCGACGACATCATGAACCAGCTGATCGAATACGGCGTCGAGCCTAAGATGGCCTTTACCATCATGGAGTTCGTGCGCAAGGGCAAAGCTGCCAAGGGCAAGGGCGGAGACCTGAAACCCGACATGCTGGAGGCCATGCAGGCGGCCAATACCCCGGAATGGTTCATCGAGGCCTGCCGGAAGATCGAATACATGTTCCCGAAGGCCCACGCCGTGGCCTACGTCACGATGGCGCTGCGCATCGCGTATTTCAAGATCTTCTATCCCACGGCATACTACGCCTGCTTCCTGCACCGTAACGCGGAGAGCTTTGACGGCAGCACCATGGTGTGCTCCCTGGAAGCGATGAGGGCACAGATCGACGCCATCGACGCCATGGCCAAGGAGGAAAGGGAGCGCAATGACGACAAAGTGTCGCTTCTGATGAGCCTGATCGAAATGAGCCTGCGGGGCATTTCGCTTTTGCCCGTGGACCTGTACGCCTCCGATCCCGAGCGCTTCCTGGTCAAGGATGAAACCCACATCCTGCCGCCTTTGTCTTCGCTGCCGGGCCTTGGCCTGAGCGCGGCGCAGAACCTTGCCGCCGTACGGGCGAAGGGCCGCTTTATATCCCGCGACGACATGGTGCGGCGCAAGGTGGGCAAATCGGTGGTGGAGATCCTGGCAAATGCCGGGTGCCTTAAAGACCTTCCGCGCACCAGCCAGGTGAACATTTTCGAAATGGACTTGAACGATGAGACCTAAACGCCTTCCGGTTCTTCTCGCTCTTTTGTGCCTTTGGCTTGCCGGGGCGATGGCAGCCACACCCGTCGATCTGGACGGGTGCGCGCTGCTTTTGGACGAAGACGGCTTGCCCCTCGTGCAGGCGGGAGACTATTCCGAGATCCTCATGGGTCCGGAGGGATTCCTGACCGCCCGGCGCGCGTCGGACGGCAGATGGACGGCGCTTGACGCAAGCGGGACCGTGCAGGCGGAGGAAGGGTACGACCTGATCCGTCAAGCGGGCGGCCGGCTGATCCTGAAGAAGGGCGGGCTGTACGCCCTGGCAGATACGGACTTCACGCCCCTCACGCCCTGGGAATACAGCCTGATCCTGCCGGCGGGGGAGGGCTTTTTCGCTTTCCGGACGAATCTGTTTGACGACCGGGCGGACATCCTGTATATCCTGGACCGGGACGGCGAAGCCAGGCCCACGTCCCGGCGGCTGGCTTATGTGCCGGAAGAGATGGCCTTTGGGCGCAGCAAAGCCATGAGCGCTGACAGCGGCCTGTACGGCTACCTGAACGAAAGGGGAGAGTGGGCGGTGGCGCCCGCCTTTTCGGCCTGCTCGGCGTTTACGGACGGCGTGGCCGCCGCCCGCGTCAAAAGCGGCATCGGCGCGATAGACGAAAGCGGCGCGTGGCTGCTGAGCCCTCTGTACAGCACCATGACGGTGGGGGAAAACGCGATCCTGTGCAGGGAGAACGAAACACTGTACCTGTACCGCCGGGACGACGAAGGCCTGATCATGGTGCTGCAGTACGAAGACGCCCACGGCGCCCTGTGCGGGGAATTTGCGGCAGTTTATACCGAGGAGTACGCTTATCTGTACGACCTGTACGGAACGGTCGCTGCCACCTTTTCCGCAGAAACGCTGCTGCTTCCGGGGCTTGGCGGGCAAGTGATCGCGGCGGACGAAAACGGCATGTACGTATACGATGTCGCGTCCCGCCGGGTGTTTGGGTTTTACGATGACTTAAGGCCTATGCCGGACGCGGGCGCCTACCGCGCGGCGTGGCTGGGCGATACGCCGGCGGGCTATACCTTCGGCGCGCTGGGCGCGGACGGCAGCGAGATTTTGCCGATCCGCTATTCATGCGTCGCGGCGGCGGGCGAAAACCTGCTGGCCGCAAAAGACGAGGGCGCGGCATACGTGTTCAAAACCGGCGAAGGCAAAGCCGAACTTTTGCACGAAATACCCCTGCCCGAATAAATGAAGCTTCTGCAAAAAAACGATATAAGCCAGGTGATTTGGAGGGGTTTGCCCCTCCAATTTCGATCCGCAGGGCCGGCTTTGCCGCCTGAAAAGCCTTCCCCTGGAGGGGAAGGCGTCTGAGCGAAGATAGGCCGGATGAGGCGGAAACGCCGGTAAAAGGTGACGTTTCGGCAAAAAAGATTCAAATACAAAACTCGCCTGGAATGAAATGGTATTTCATTCCAGGCGATGCTTCAGTGCTCTCAGATGCTGGCGCAGATGTCGCGGGCCACGAACACGCCGCTGGCGGAGGCGTGGGACAGCGAATGGGTGATGCCGCTGCCGTCGCCGATCACGTACAGGCCGGGAAGGCGCGTTTCCAAACGTTCGTTCACTGCCACTTCCATGTTGTAGAACTTTACCTCCACGCCGTACAGGAGTGTATCGTCGTTGGCGGTGCCGGGCGCGATCTTGTCCAGGGCGTAGATCATTTCGATGATGCCGTCCAGGATGCGCTTGGGCAGTACCAGGCTCAAATCGCCGGGCGTGGCCTTCAGCGTGGGCACGGTGAAGGACTCCTCGATGCGGCGGGGCGTGCTCCTTTGGCCCCGGATCAGGTCGCCGAAGCGCTGCACCATCACGCCGCCGCCCAGCATGTTGCTCAGCCGCGCGATGCTTTCGCCGTAGCCGTTGGAATCGCGGAAGGGCTCTGAAAAGTGCTTGGATACCAGCAGGGCAAAGTTGGTGTTCTCGGTCTGGCGGGCGGGGTCCTCGTAGCTGTGGCCGTTCACCGTCACGATGCCGTTGGTGTTTTCGTTCACTACCGCGCCGCGGGGGTTCATGCAGAAGGTGCGCACCATGTCGCCGTACTTCTGGGTGCGGTACACGATCTTGCTTTCGTACAGCTCGTCCGTAAGGTGGCTGAACACCTCCGCGGGCAGTTCCACCCTTACGCCCAGGTCCACGCGGTTGGAGCGGGTCTCTATGCCGTTTTCGCGGCACACGGTCTCCATCCACTTGCTGCCGCTGCGGCCAACGGACGCCACGCAGCGCCGGCAGCTGTAGGCTTTCTGCCCGCACACCACCTCAAAGCCTTCGTCCGCCGCCTTCACGCTGTCCACATGGCTGTCGAAAAAGAACGTCACCTTGTCCTTCAGGTACGTAAACAGGTTTCCCAGCACCACGTAATTCACGTCAGTGCCCAGATGGCGCACGGAAGCCTCCAGCAGGTGCAGGTCGTTCTGGATGCACAGCTTTTTGAACTTCGTGCCTGCGGTGGAATACAGGCGGGTGTTTTCACCGCCGAAGCGCAGGTTGATATCGTCCACGTAGCGCATGAGGGCCAGGGCCTCGCGCTTGCCGATATACTCGTGCAGCGTGCCGCCGAAATCGTTGGTGATGTTGTACTTGCCGTCTGAAAACGCCCCCGCACCGCCGAAACCGCTCATGATGGAACAGTGTTTGCAGCCTATGCAGGCAGTGATCTTTTCGCCGTCGATGGGGCAATGGCGCTTTTCCAGCGGCTGCCCGGCCTCGAACACGGCGATCCTGAGTTCGGGCCTTTTCTGCACGAGCTCGTACGCGGCAAAGATGCCGCCCGGGCCCGCGCCGATGATGATCACGTCAAAATCCATTTTTTCCTCCATACCCGCCGCTTCATTGCCGAGCTTTTGTGCGGATACATCATAACACGATCTGCGGGCGGAAACAAGCAAGATACCGTTAGGAATGCGCCATTTGCCCTGATCAGGCTTATGATCCGGTGGGTCCCTTCAGAATGCTTCATATTCAGGCGGGTTGACTCTTAACCTGTTTGCCTCTATAATGAACTTTGCGGCGCCTCGTCCGTCTGACAGGATGACTGACAGGCACCGGGAGAGATTTATGAAAAAACTTTGGGAAAAATACGGCAGCCAGTTTATACGCTTTGGCTGCGTAGGCGCGGTGAACACGCTTGTGGACATGCTGGTCTACTGGCTCACCTTGCTTTTGCTGGGCAACGGCGCGCCGCTGGGCGAACACAATTATCTGCTGGCCCAGCTGCTGGGCTTTGTGGCCGGCACGCTGAACGCCTACTTTATGAACGGCAAATTCGTGTTTGCCGGGGCGGACGGAAAGCGCAAAAAAGACCTTAAGCGCCTGGTGCGCACTTTCATAGGCTACGGCTTCACCTTCGCGCTGTCGGAGCTGCTTTTGTGGGTATGGATCGACTGCGCGGGCATACCGAAGCTGCCGGCCAAGCTCATCAACCTGTGCGTCACCGTGCCGCTCAATTTCATCATCAACCGATTCTGGACGTTTCGGGAGACCGAATAGACCTGCAGGGAGGAACATATGCAGCCCGCACAAAGACTGAAACAGCTACTGGAACAGAATATCGCAAAGGTAGTCGTGGGAAAGAGCGACGCCGTTGAATTGATCTTAAACGCCATCCTCTGCGGCGGCCACGTGCTGATCGAGGACGTGCCGGGCGTGGGAAAGACCACGCTGGCCGGGGCGTTCGCCCGTTCGCTGGCGCTGTCCTTCAAGCGCATCCAGTTTACGCCGGACGTGACGCCCAGCGACGTGACCGGCTATACCAGCATAGACTTCAAGACCGGCGAGATGCGGTTTCGGGAAGGCGCGGTATTCGCCCAGCTCATCCTGGCGGACGAGATCAACCGTACTTCCCCCAAGACCCAGTCGAGCCTGCTGGAAGTGATGCAGGAGCACCAGGTGACCATCGACGGTCAGACCCACGCGCTGCCGGAGCCCTTCATGGTGCTGGCCACCCAGAATCCCGTGGATTTCGTGGGCACCTATCCGCTGCCGGAGGCGCAGCTGGACAGGTTCTTCATGCGCGTGTCCATCGGCTATCCCTCCCCGGAGGAAGAGATCGGCATGCTCAACATGTACATGGAGCGAGACCGGCTGGTGGACGAGCTGGAGCCTGTATGCACCTGCGAGGACCTGATCCGGCTGCAGGGCAAGGTGGGCGAGGTTCGCGTTTCCCGCGAGATGCGCTCCTATATCGTATCCATCGCCCAGGCCTCCCGGCAGGGCAAGGTGTTCGAGCGTGGCATATCCCCCCGCGGCGCCATCGCGCTGATGCGCTCCGCCCAGGCCGCGGCGCTGCTGGACGGCCGCGAATACGTGATGCCGGAAGACGTGCGCAAAATGGCAGCCCCGGTGCTTTCCCACCGCGTGGTGCTGTCTCCCGAGTTCCGCCTTGGCCCCAAGGCAATCACGCCTGAAAAGGCGCTGGCGCGGCTGATCGCCGCCGTGCAGGTGCCGGTGCGCGTAAAGTGAGAACCAGAACGCTCAATTTCATATTCGCCATGCTTACGCTGGGCGCCATCGCGCTCACCATGGGCAGTGCGCTTTTGCTGCGCATTGCGGTGTGCATGCTGGTGATGCTTGCCTGCGCCTTCATCACCGCATTTACCGCCTTTCTGACCGTGGACGTGCGGGTGCGCGCGTCCGGGAGAACGGTCCAAAAAGGCGACAGCCTGAACGCGGGCGTGAGCATACGCTTTTTTTCTCCGCTCCCCCTGGGCCAGGCTGCGTTCGTTTCCGATTCCGGCCAGACCGTGCGCAGCGGCGGCATGCCCTTCGTGCGCTACGAGAGCACCGTGCGCGTGGACTGCCCGCATGTGGGCGCCGTTTCTCCGGGCGGCGGGACCGTTTTCGTGACGGATATGTTCAACCTGTTCGTGTTTTCCCGAAAGGTGCCAGATCCGGGCACGCAGATCCTGGTGCTGCCCAAAACCTATCCCACCGATGCCCCGAAGCCGGAGACCCGCCTGGCGGGCAACGGCGAGGTGCGCCTGCAGGACGACGCTTCCGAGCCCGCCGACGTGCGGGAGTGGACCGAGGGAGACCCATTGAAGCGCCTGCACTGGAAGCTTACCCTGAAGAGCCTCGATCCTTCCAAGCTGAACGTAAAGCCCTTCGTGAAGATCTATGAGGAAGCCGCGCGCCCTGACGTGCTGGTGATCCCGGACCTGTCCCAGCCTGATACCGCGGACGAACGCGCCGCATTTCTGCGCGACGGCGTGTGCGAAAGCGCGCTGAGCGTGTGCAGGGCCGCCCTGGAGGGAGGCCTGCCCTTCCGGCTGATCCTGTGCGAGGACGGCATACGGGAAGAAAGCGCGGAGAGCGTTCAGAACCTGCAGGCGGTAGCCGAGGATCTGGCAAAAGCCCGATTCGACGCCTTCGTGCCCTTCGAGGTCCTGGCTGCCCAGGCCATGCGGCGCGTGGGCACCGCCGGCGCGGCGGTGTTCGTAACGCCTTCCCTGAACCCGCGGGACGCCGAGGCGCTTTCGCGCCTGAAGACGTTTTGCGGCATGACCGTATCGGTGCGTCTGGTAGCCTCCAAAGGCTCCTTCCAGGCGCAGATGGCGCGGCTGGAAGCCGCCGGGGTGGACGCTCAGGCGTACGACCCCTGGGGGAAGGGGGTCGCGGTATGAACAGGGATAAAGTGTTTAACGCCCTGGGCGGCCTCATCATCGCCATGCTGTTTACCCACAGTGCGGTCATGATGTTCCTGTCTGTCCGCCTCGAGGAGACGGTGGACGTGAATATGACCCGATACCTGTGGACTGGGCTGGCCGTTTCGGCCCTTTGCCTGATGGCGCTGTCCGTCTCCCCGCGCGTCACCTGGTTCGTGCTGATCGCCGCGCTGGCCGTAGGCGTGCAGTTCGTGGTGTTTTTCGGCTGGAGGCCGGTCACGGCGCTGGTGGGCCTGGTCCGGGGCATTGTGGGCAGGGACCCGGATTATCCCGTGGAACGGGAGATACTGTGCTATGCCATCCTGGTGATGATATACGCGTATACGTGCTGCGGGGAAGCTTTCGGCATCAAGGTGCTCCTGGTGATGACCGGCGCGTTTGCGGTGGTCTGGTGGTTTAGGGGCGAAGAGCTGAACGTGAAGTATTCGTTCGGGCTGCTGCTTGCCGTGTCCGCCATGTACGCGGTGAACGGGCGGCTGCACCAGACCAGCCTGAAGGCGCTTCTGTCCGCGTCGCTGATCGCGGCGCTGGTGGCGGTGAGCGCCGTGCCCGAACAGGGCGTCACCGTGCCCGCGATGCGGCAGGCAGGCCTCAAAGTGATGCGCTTTCTGACGGATACCTTCAACCTGGACCGCAACGATACCGAGCAGAGGCGCCCCTTCAACATCGGCTCTTACGGCTGGCGCACCAGCAGCGACAGCTTCGGCGGCCCCGTGTATCCCCAAAGCGGTGTGGACGTATTGCGCGTAGAGGCGGACGAGACCCTGTACCTGCGCGGCGCGATCCGCTATACCTACAATCTGCGGGCGTGGGTGGACGAAAGCAACGACGAGAAGGCGGGCAAGATCAAGCGCTATATGCTGGGCGGCATCGAGGGGCTTTTGTACCGCAGCGAGTTCGAGCTCGCCCAGGACCTGACCAAGGAAAGGCTGCTCAGAGCGGATTTTGCGCTGAAGACCGCACGGGTCGAGGTGCTCGACGAGCATCCCTACTGGTCCGTGTATTCGCCGGGCCGCACCCGCTCCGTAAAGGCTGTAAGCGACTTCCGCGTGCTGTACAACAACATCGGCGAGGTGTTTTCCTCCCGCAGGCTGAAGGCTGGGGACATTTACGAGCTGGAATACTATTCCTTTGCCGGCAGCGACGAAGACCTGAGAAACGCTGTCATCAGCGCTGCAAACAGCGATGACGACGCCTACGCGGCGGCGCTTCTGCTCAACCGGGACATTCCCAAAAGCGTGGACAGCCGGCTGTTCCGCCTGGTGTACGAGATCACCGACGGCCTCACCGAGCCCTACGACGCCGCCTGCGCGATACGCGATTATCTGCGCAGCGCCGGCACGTACACCCTTACGCCGCCGTATCCGCCCCTGGATATGGATTTCGTCAGCTATTTCGTGCTGGAGAATCCCAGGGGCTACTGCGTGTACTTCGCTTCCGCCATGACCCTCATGGCCCGCATCGCGGGCCTGCCCGCCCGCTACGTGGAGGGTTACCTGGCTGAGCCCGGCCCGGACGGCACCTGCGTCGTCACGGGTGCGAACGCCCATGCCTGGTCGGAAGTATATTTTCCGGGCTTCGGCTGGGTGACCTTCGAGGCTACGACGTCGAATGACAACGGGAACGAAAACGGGAACGACGGCAGGAACAGCGGCAATGCGCCGGATACGACGCCTTCTCCCACACCCACACCAACGCCTGCGCCAACTCCGACGCCCGAACCCACGCCCGCCGAAACGCCGACGCCTTCTCCGGATGACACCCAGACACCGGACGAATCCGGGGACGCGGCTGAGCCTGAACAGACTCCAGGGCCCGATCTTGGCGGCGAAAGCACGCCGGAACCGACCCTCCCACCGCAGACAGACGACGGCAGCAACTGGGAAGACGATGCGTCCGACAAGCGGGGAAACGGCACTGGTATCTGGCTGGTTCTCCTCACACTGCTTTTGCTTCTGGCTTTGGCGGCGCTGATCGCCCGGCGTCTGCATTTGAGCCGTCCGGACATCGCGGAGAAGCGTTTTTCCGACCGCACGGACAAACTCATGCTGTGGTACCGAGCCTGCCTGCTGGCGCTGGAGTGCGCGTTTTTGCGCTACGGCGAGGGCTACACGCCGTCCTCCTACGCGGAAAAAGCGGCGCAGATGGGTCTGGCGGACGAAAACTTCCGGGTCTTCAGCGACCTGGTAAGCCGCCAAAGCTACTCCGGACGCGAGCTCAAAACGCCCTGGCGGGAGCTTGCGGAAAAGAGCTACCGGGGCATCGTGGGCCGCATGAGCCTGCGCACAAAGCTGATGTGGCTGGCCAAACGCGTGAAAAATCAGCTGGGCAGCGTGGAACAGGTGCCGTAACGCTTGCGCGAAAGCGCAAAAAATGGTATACTATACGCCGATTCTCCACAGGAGCATATATATGGAAAAGGTTTTTGATTTCATAAAGGGCATCCTCTCGGGCTCCAACGAGGCCGAGGTCAAAAAGATCATGAAGACCGTGAAGCTCATCGAGGACAAAGAGCCCGCGTATAAGGCCATGTCCGACGCCGAGCTTCGCGCGCAGACGGAGGCCTTCCGCAGCCGCCTGGACGGGGGCGAAGAGCTGGACAGCCTGCTGCCGGACGCCCTGGCCGCCGTGCGGGAAGGCGCGTTCCGGGCCATCGGCCAGAGGGCGTTCCCCGTGCAGCTGGTGGGCGCCATCGTGCTGCACCAGGGCCGCATCGCCGAGATGAAGACGGGCGAGGGCAAGACCCTCACCGCCGCCCTGGCGGCCTATGTGAACGCGCTGCCCGGCAAGGGCGTACACGTGGTGACGGTCAACGATTATCTGGCCAAATACCACAGCGAGTGGATGGGCAAGATCTACCGCTTTATGGGCCTGAAGGTGGGCCTGATCCTGCACGACATGAAGCCCGAGCAGCGCCAGGAGGCCTACGCCGCGGACGTGACTTACGCCACCAACAACGAGCTGGGCTTTGACTACCTGCGCGACAATATGGTGGTCGTAAAGGAAAACATGGTGCAGCGGCCCCTGAACTTCGCCATCGTGGACGAGGTGGACTCCATCCTGATCGACGAAGCCAGAACGCCCCTCATCATCTCCGGACAGGGGGACAAATCCACCGAGCTGTACCAGATGGCGGACCATTTCGTGAGCCGCCTGCGGGAGGGCGAGGACAGGGACTATACCAAGGACGAAAAGGAAAAAACCATCGCCCTCACCGAGGAGGGCGTGAGGAAGGCGGAGCAGGCCTTCAACATCGAAAACCTCTCCGACGTGCAGAACAACGAACTGTACCACCACATCCTGGCAGCCCTCAGGGCCAACGCCCTGATGAAGCGGGACGTGGACTACGTGGTGAAGGACGGCCAGGTGGTGATCGTGGACGAGTTCACGGGCCGCCTGATGACGGGCCGGCGCTATTCCGACGGCCTGCACCAGGCCATCGAGGCCAAGGAGCATGTGAAGGTGGAACGGGAGAGCAAGACCCTGGCAACCATCACCTTCCAGAACTACTTCCGTATGTACAAAAAGATCTCGGGCATGACGGGTACCGCCAAGACCGAGGAGGAAGAATTCCGGGGCATCTACAAGCTGGACGTGGTCACCATACCCACCAACCGCCCCATGATCCGCAAGGATCTGAACGACGCCGTATACACCACCGAAAAGGGCAAGTTCGACGCCGTGGCGGACGAGGTGGAAAAGCTGCATGCCACGGGCCAGCCCGTTCTGGTGGGCACCGTGAGCGTGGAAAAGAGCGAATACGTGAGCCGCCTGCTGGAAAGGCGCGGCATACGCCACGTGGTGCTCAACGCCAAATTCCACGAGAAGGAAGCCGAGATCGTGGCCCAGGCCGGCAAAAAGGGCGCCGTGACCATTTCCACCAACATGGCCGGACGAGGCACCGACATCCTGCTGGGCGGCAACGCCGAATTCATGGCCAAGCACGAGATGCGCCTGCAGGGCTACACGGACGAGGTGATCGAAGAGGCCGTGGGCCACGCCGAGGACGTGAGCCAGGAGATTTTGGACGCTCGCACGCTGTACAACGACCTGTACGCCCGGCACAAGGTGGAGACCGACCGGGAGCATGAGGAAGTGGTGAAGCTGGGCGGCCTGTACATCATCGGCACCGAACGCCACGAGTCCCGCCGCATCGACAACCAGCTGCGCGGCCGCGCCGGCCGCCAGGGCGATCCCGGCTCCAGCCGCTTCTTCATCTCCCTGCAGGACGACCTGATGCGCCTGTTCGGCTCCGACCGGATCAAGCCCATCGTGGACCGCCTGGGCGTGGGGGAGAACGAGCGCATCGAATACGGCATCCTGTCCAAGCAGATCGAAGCTTCCCAAAAGCGCGTGGAGGGCCGCAACTTCGACATCCGCAAAAGCGTGCTGCAGTACGACGACGTAATGAACACCCAGCGCAACATCATCTACGGCCAGCGGCGCGAAGTGCTCGAGGGCGGCGACATGAAGCAGCGCATCTGCGATATGCGCGACACCATCCTGGAGACCGCCGTGAACAGCCACGTCTCCGCGGACGCCATCCCGGAGGAATGGGACCTGAAGGGCCTGGGCGAGTATCTGGAACGCATTTGCCTCAAAAAGGGCGACGTGCAGGTGGCTTACGATTCGCTTTCCGACCGCACCAGGGACAATCTGCTTTCTGCCCTTACACAAAGGAGCGCGGCGTTCTACGCCGAGCGCGAGCGGGCGATCACCGAGGCCGGCTTCGATATGCGCGAGGTGGAGCGCAGCGTGGTGCTCAGGAGCGTGGACACCCGCTGGATGGACCACATCGACGCCATGGACCAGCTGCGCGAGGGCATAGGCCTGAGGGCCTACGGCCAGAAGCAGCCCATCGTGGAATACCAGCACGAGGGCTACGACATGTTCGAGGAAATGGTGCACCTCATTCAGGAGGACACCCTGCGCATGGTGTACCACGCCGTCATCAACCGCCCGATCGAGCGCAAAGAGGTGGCGAAGAACATCACCGTGAACACCGACCAGTCCGTGGCCAAAGCGCCAGTGCGGGCGGTGAAGAAGGTGGGCCGCAACGATCCCTGCCCCTGCGGCAGCGGCAAAAAGTATAAGGAATGCCACGGCAGGAACGTATGACCCGTACAAAAACAGCCAGAGCACTGAGCATTGCAGAAAACGTCTTAGTGACTATTTCGGCGCTGTCGACCGTGACGTCCCTGGCGGGCGCCGCACTTCAGGCGCTCAAGGACAGCATTGGCCCCGATATGGGCGCAGGAGCGTTCGACCGCATCATGAACGCATATTATTTTGGCGCCGCGGTCAAAGAGTGGGGCAGTCTCGCTGCGGCCGGATCGCTCATCCTGTGGGCGGTTCTGTGTCTGGCGGATGTAATATACCAAAAACACCGGACCCGCGCGTCCGACCGGTCAGTTTAGGAGGTTTATATCATGTACGAATCCGAGGTTTTTCGCCAGGAGATCACGGCGCTCAAGGATATGCTCAGGGACACGGAAAAGTCGCTGAACATCGAGGGCCTCAAGGAGCAGCTGGTGGAGTATCAGGAGGATATGGCCTCCGAGGGCTTCTGGGACGACGTGGAGCGCGCGCAGAAGGTGAACAAGCAGATGCGCTCCTGCGAAAACCGCATCAACCATTATAAGTCCCTGTGCTCGCGCCTGGACGACGCCGAGGTCATGCTGGAGCTCAGCGAGGAAGAGGGCGGCGACGAGATGGCCGGCGAGATCGGCCAGGAGCTCAAAAAGCTGCGGGAAGAAATGGAATCCTTAAAGCTCACCACGCTTCTGACAGGGCAGTACGACAACTGCGACTGCATCCTGTCACTGCACGCCGGCGCGGGCGGAACGGAGGCCCAGGACTGGACGCAGATGCTCTACCGCATGTACACGCGCTTCGGCGAGCGCATGGGCTTTACCGTGCGGGAGCTGGACATGCTGGACGGCGATGAGGCCGGCGTAAAGAGCGTCACCTGGGAAGTGTCCGGCGACTACGCCTACGGCTTTATGAAGAGCGAAAGGGGCGTGCACCGGCTGGTGCGCATCTCTCCCTTTGACGCCGCCGCGAGAAGGCACACCTCCTTCGCGTCGCTGGACGTGGCTCCGGTCATAGAAGACGAGGGCGAGATCCCCATCGAGCCTGACGATCTGCGCATCGACACCTACCGCGCCTCCGGCAAGGGCGGCCAGCACGTAAACCGCACGGACTCCGCCGTGCGCATCACCCACCTGCCTACGGGCATCGTGGTGCAGTGCCAGAACGAGCGCAGCCAGATCCAGAACAAGGAGACCTGCTTCCGCATGCTGCGCGCCCGCCTGGCCGAACTGCAGGAACAGAAGCGCCAGGAACTGATGGGCGAGGTGAAGGGCGAGCTCAAAAAGATCGAATGGGGCAGTCAGATCCGCTCCTACGTGTTCCAGCCCTACACCATGGTGAAGGATCACCGCACGGGCTACGAGATGGGCAACATCGACGACGTGATGGACGGCGACCTGGAAGGCTTCGTTACGGCCTACCTGCAAAAGCTGTAAGGCATGATGACGTATTTGGAACGCGCGCGCGCGAAAGCGCGCGCTTTGATCGAAAAAGGCAGCGCAACCCTGCTGGCCGTGGAATCCAGCTGCGACGAGACCGCCGTGGCCGTGGTAAAAGACGGCCGCCAGGTGCTGGCAAACGAGATATCCTCCCAGGTGGACATCCACGCCCTGTACGGCGGCGTGGTGCCGGAGATCGCCTCACGCATGCACGTGGAGGCGCTGTCGCCCCTGTACGAGCGGGCGCTGGCGGCGTCCGGCCTCGGGGCGCGGGATATCGACGCCGTGGCGGTCACCTTCGGCCCGGGCCTGGTGGGCGCGCTGCTCACAGGCGTGAGCTTCGCCAAGGCGCTGGCCTACGGGCTGGATGTTCCGCTGGTGGCGGTCAACCACATCGAAGGCCACGTGAGCGCGAACTTTATCGCGGACCCTTCGCTTGAGCCGCCCTTCGTGTGTCTTGTGGCGTCCGGCGGCCACAGCCATATCGTGAACGTCACCCGCTACGGCTGTTACGAGCTTCTGGGCCGCACCGTGGACGACGCCGCGGGGGAAGCCTTCGACAAGGTGGCCCGCGTGCTGGAGATACCCTATCCCGGCGGCCCGCTGCTGGACAAGCTGGCGGAGACGGGGGACGAAAAGCGCTACCGCTTCCCGCGCATGCACACGGAGGGCAAGTACGATTATTCCTTCAGCGGCCTGAAGACCGCCGTGATCAACCAGGCCCACACCATACGCCAGAACGGCGGCGAGATCGAGGCAGCTGACTGGGCGGCTTCCTTCCGCTGCGCCGTGGTGGACGCCCTTCTGGACAAGGCGCTGCTTGCCGCGCGGGATACGGGCGCGGAACGCTTCGCCCTGGCGGGCGGCGTGGCGTCCAACCGGCTGCTCCGGCGGGAGACCCTGCGCCGTGGAACGGAAATGGGCCTAAAGGTATTCATGCCGCCTGCGTCCCTATGCACGGACAACGCCGCCATGATCGGCGCTGCGGGCTTTTACCGCCTGATGAACGGTGAACTGGCGGGCCTGGACCTGAACGCCCAGCCCTCGGTGAGACTGATAGAAGAGTAGAGCGGTTCCTGTAAGCTGCGCCTGGTGCATCCAAAGAGAAGGCCGGAGAGGTTGAAGCCCCTCCGGCTTTCTGCAAGAAGTTATTTCGCAAAGCCTGAACTTTCCGCGTTTTTTTGATGAAGCGACTGTGTCTGTTGTGCGACTTTACGGAAGCATCAAACTGTTGTCTGTAATACTTTTGTAACAATTAAGCCATCGTCTGTGTCTGTGCGAAAAAACCGACTGTGTTTTGAAAATTGTGGATATGTTGACAAGTTATCCACAATTCTGTGGATAAACCCGGCTGATACGGTGTATAAGCCGAACTGGCACGCTTGAACTTGTGGATAACTTTTTGCACAGGAAAAAGCGGCGCCGGATAAAAAAAGCGCCCGTGTTACGGGCCTGAAATCTTTTTTGCAGAACTGTAACGAACCGCGTCCGCCGGCCTGCCGGGACGGATTGCAAACGAAGGGTATATATTGTATGAACAATTGCCTTTCACGCTTGCAAAATGGCCGGATTCGGATTACAATGTATGCAGGAGACCCCTGCAAACAATCTGATCTCGGAGGGATGTACATGGCACAAAACGTTCGCTGCTATCTGGGTTTTGACTTCGGCGCTTCCAGCGGCCGCGCGATCCTGGGCCGCCTGTCCACGGACGGGAAGAAGGTGCTTAAGATCGAGGAGATCCACCGCTTCCCCAATGAAGCCGTGCACACGGGCCGCTTCCTGCAGTGGGAGACCGAGCGGCTGTTCGGCGAAATGAAGACCGCCATCTGCAAGGCGGCCGATATGGGCGTGCACATCGATTCCATCGGCATAGACACCTGGGGCGTGGATTTCGGCATCGTGGACGGGCAGGGCAATCTGGTGTACCGCCCCGTGGCCTACCGCGACGAGCGCACTAACGGCCTCATGGAGGAAGCCTTCAAAGTGATGCCCAAGGAGGAGATCTTCCGCAACACGGGCCTGGCCTTCATGCAGTTCAACACCCTGTACCAGCTGATCGCCATGCAGCGCGATCCCGAGGCTGCCGCATTCTTGAAAGAAGGCAACACGCTTCTGTTCATGCCCGACCTGTTCGAGCACTACCTGACGGGCGAGGTAGGCACGGAGTACACCATCGCCTCCACCAGCCAGCTGATCGATCCCCATACCCGTACCTGGGCAAAGCCCGTGCTGGACGCCTTCGGCATACCGGAAACGCTGTTTGCTCCGCTTCAGCAGCCCGGCACGCGCCGCGGCCTGCTCAGGCGCGACATCTGCCCCGGCCTGGATTACGACATCCCGGTCATCGCCGTGGCGTCCCACGACACGGCATCCGCCGTGGCCGCCGTGCCCGCGCGCAGGGGAGAAAGCTTCGCCTACATTTCCAGCGGCACCTGGTCGCTGATGGGCGTGGAGACCCTGGACCCCGTGTGCACCAAAGCGGTGATGGACGCCAACTTTACCAACGAGGGCGGCCTGGACGGCACCACGCGCATGCTCAAAAACATCATGGGCCTGTGGATCATACAGGAATGCCGCAAGCAGTTCAACGAGGAGCGCGCCGGCAAGGGCCTGGAGCCTTTGTCCTTCGCGGATATCGTGAATGAAGTGCAGGCGGTAAAGCAGCCTGCACCCGACGTGATCGACGTGGACGACGACCTTTTCTTCGCGCCCGACGGCATGGTGGACCGCATCTGCGCCTACGTGAAGGCGCACGGCGGCGACATATCCGAGGAAGACCGCGTGGGCAAGGTGGCGGACGTGGTGTACCGTTCCCTGGCCCTCAAATACCGCTGGGCCGTGGAGTGCATAGAGGAGATCACCGGCAAAAAGATAGACGTACTGTACATTGTGGGCGGCGGCGGCAAAAACGAGCTGCTCAACCGCTATACCGCGCAGGCCCTCAGGCGCCCCGTGCGCATAGGAGCTGGCGAGGGCACGGTGATCGGAAACCTCCTGGTACAGGCGATGAGCCTGGGTGACGTGAAGGACCTGTGGGAGCTCAGGGGCATCGTGCGCGATTCCTTCGGCGACAGGGAATACGGCTGGGACCCCGCCCAGGACGATAAATGGGAAAAGGATTATCAGAAGCTCAGGGAGCTCATGAAGGCATGACGGACGCACCCGTAAGCAGCGTTTTTCCCCACGGGCAGATGCCGGGTTCCCTGGAACTGGCCTTTGTGGGGGACAGCGTGTACGATCTGTACGTGCGCTCCAGGCTGGTAAAAAAGGGCGGCAGGGTGAACGCGCTCAACCGCGCCGCGGTGGCGCTGGTGAACGCCCACGCCCAGTGCGAGAGCTTAAAGCGCATAATGCCCGAACTCACGCCGGAGGAAGCGGCTGTGGTGAAGCGTGCCCGCAACGCGAAGCAGACCGCCACCAAAAACGCCGATCCCGCCGAATATCCCTACGCCACCGCCCTGGAGGCGCTGGTCGGCTGGCTGTACCTTACAAAACAAGTGGAGCGCATGGAGCGCCTTCTGGCCCTTGCGACTGAGATGGAAGGAATGAACTGATGCCTTTCGACGATACGCCCAAAATGCCGTACCACGGCAATCATAACGGCAAGCGCCCGGACAGCTGGACGGGCACGAACCAGCGCAACTACAAGGACCCCAAACGCCGGGCGGACATGGCCCGCCGCGAAAGGGCGCCGCTTCCGTATACCGACCAGCCCCGGGAACTGCCCGAAAACCTGCTGGTGGGCCGCAACCCCATCCGCGAGGCCCTGCGGGCGGGCCGCCCCATGGAAAAGCTGCTGGCGATGAAGGGCGATCTGTCCTCCAGCGCCCGGGAGATCATCCGCATGGCGCGTGACGCAGGCGTGGTAGTGCAGGAGGTGGACAAAAGCCGCCTGGACCAGGTGTACCCCAACCACCAGGGCCTGCTCGCCTACGTGTCCAGCGCCGAATACGCCTCGGTGGACGATATCTTTGCCTGCGCCGGGGAAAGGGGCGAGGACCCGTTCATCGTAGTGCTGGACGGCGTCACCGATCCCCACAACCTGGGCGCCATCATCCGCAGCGCGGATTGCGCGGGCGCCCACGGCGTGATCATTCCCGAACGCCGCAGCGCCGGGCTCAACCCCGCCTGCGTGAAGGCGGCCGCCGGCGCGGTGGAGTACATGCGCGTGGCGCGGGTCACCAACCTGCCAAGGACCCTGGACGAACTGAAGGAAAAAGGCGTGTGGCTGTACGCCTCCGATATGGACGGCGAGAGTGTGTACGAGGCGGACAAATCCGGCCCTGCTGCCATCGTGATCGGCGCGGAGGGCGAGGGCGTGAGCCGCCTGGTGCTGGAAAAGTGCGACAAGACCCTGTCGATCCCCATGCGGGGGCACGTGGGTTCGCTGAACGCGTCCGTGGCGGCGGGCATCATGCTGTTCGAGTTCGCCCGGGCTAGGCGCTGAGGCAGAGCGATGGAGAGATTCGAGCTTTATACCGACGAGGCCATCGTGGCCGAAGCCCAGGGCGGAGACAGCGACGCCATGGACTATATCCTCGTCAAATTCAAAAACCTCGTGCGGGCGCGGGCGCACAGCTATTTCCTCGTGGGCGCTGACCACGAGGACATCGTGCAGGAAGGCATGATCGGCCTGTACAAGGCGGTCAGGGACTACCGCGCCGACCGCAATGCCTCCTTCAAGGCCTTCGCGGACCTGTGCGTCACCCGGCAGATCATCACCGCCGTAAAGACTGCCACGCGCCAGAAGCATATCCCGCTCAACTACTATATCTCCCTGAACCGCCCCGCCTACGACGGCGACAGCGACCGCACCCTCATGGAGGCGCTTAAGGAAGACGACCGCTCCAACCCCGAGGCGCTTCTGATCACCCGGGAGGACATCAGCGCCGTAAAGGAGCGCATGGACACGCTGCTTTCGCCCTTGGAAATGGACGCGCTCACCGGATATCTGCAGGGCAAGAGCTATCAGGAGATCAGCGACAAGTACGGCCACCATGTGAAGAGCATCGACAACGCCCTGCAAAGGGTAAAGAAAAAGCTTATGAAATACATGGAGAGCCGAAAGTGACGGGCGCCGGCGCATTTTACTTGCGCGCCGCCCCGGGCTGTGCTATCATACACGCATACCGATAAGAAACGGAGAATCGCGAACATGCCGTTTTGCGCATACGCCGAAGGCAGCGCCATGATGGGCGCCACCGCGGTGAGCAACCTGTTCATGCTGGAGTATATGCCGTCCGCCCCGGGCGACTATGTGAAGGTATACTTATACGCGCTTTTGCTGTGCCGCTGCCCGGAGCTGTGTTCCGGCGTGGATGCGATGGCGGAAGCCCTCAACCTGGACGCGGAGACCGTGCTGAGCGCCTTCAGCTACTGGGAGCGCGAGGGAATCGCCGAGCGCCTGAGCGACAATCCGCCCACCTACAGCATCCTGCCCGTGCAGGGCGCGCTGCCCGCCAGGCAGGAGGATGACGACGTCTACACGAACCGCAGCTACAACAAGCAGCTGCAGGCGCTGATGCCCCGCACGGTGCTGGAAGGGCACGAACTGGCCATGGCCAGCGACTGGCTGGACGTGCTGCATCTCGCCCCGGAGACGGTACTGTTCATGGTCAAGCGGGACGTGGATAAGCGGGGCGGCAAGCTGCCCACCGCGCGCACCATGTTCAAGCACCTGAACGAGACCGCCCTGGAATGGGCCGGGGCCGGCGTAACGGACCTGAAAAGCGCCGAAGCGTATCTGGCGCGCACCGGCGTATACAGCCAGACCGCCCAGGCCATCGTAAAGCGCTTCGGCCTGAGAAGGTCGCCCAGCCTGGACGAGATCGAACTGGTCAAAAAGTGGATCGACGAGTGGAAGCTGGACGAAGGCGCCGTGATGGCGGCCTGCGCCGAGACCGTGAAGGGCACGAACCCCTCCTTCGGCTATCTGGACAGTGTGCTTTCTTCCCGTGTGAACGAGACAGACGAGCCCTTCCGGCGTGTAAAAACGCTGCTGGAGCACCTGGGCGTATCCGCCCGGCCTACGCCGGAGCAGATCGAGTCACTGGGACGTTTTCTGGAGATGGGCTTTGAGTTCGGCGCCATCGAACAGGCAGCCATCCAGTGCGGCGAAAACAACCAGCGCCGCTTTGAGGACGTGGAAAAGCGCCTGGCCAAATGGAAAGAAGCGGGCGCCTTCACCCTGGAGGAAGTACAGGAGCAGCGGCGCCAGCAAAAGTATTATTCCGGCATCGTGACGGAGCTGTTTGAGCTGGCGGGCGTGGAGAAGCGCGTCACGGCCAGCGACATCCGCTTCGCCAAAGTGTGGACCGCGCTGATCGAGCTGGACGCCGTGCGCTTTGCCGCGGAGTGCGCCCGGGGCAGCGAAAATCCCGTAAAGTACATAAACCGCCTCGTGCAGACCTGGAGCGCCCAGGGGATCACCACCCAGGAAAAGGCCAGGGAGGCCCACGCGGCTTACGAGGCCGCCGTGCGCAAGGGCGGGAAGGACAAAAAGCCGATGGACGAACGCGTCCTGACGGAAGAGGATTTCGAGACCGGATACTATGCGGATATCATGAACCGCAAAAGGGCAGGTGAGTAAATGACGCGCGCGGAAGCGATCGCCAGGGCGAACGAATACTACGCCCGCAGGCAAAGTGAGATCAACGACGAACTGAGCCGCCGGGAACGGGAGATACGCGACGCCCTGCCCGAGGTCAGGCAGCTGATGGACGAGCGCGCGGAGCTGCCGGTAAAAAGTATGCGCCTGGCCATGGCGGACCGCGCCAACGCGGCGGCGGTCGCGGCGGAGATGCGCCGGCGGGGGCTGGAACTGAACGCCACCATCCGGAAGGCGCTGGCGGAAAAGGGCTACGGAGAAGACTACCTCTCTCCCCGCTATGAATGCGCCGCCTGCCGGGATACCGGATACCTGTCCGGCCAGGTGCCGGCTCGCATGTGCGCCTGCATGGAAAGGCGCATTTCCGCTCTCATGAGCGAAAGCGGGCGGGAAGGCGCTTTCGGGGCGAGCTTTAATATATTCGACGAAAGCCGCGTGCCGGACGAACCCGTTCTGGAGGGGCTCACCCAGCGCGCGCTCACGGTGCGCATCCGCCAAGCCTGCGAGGACTATGTGAACAGCTATCCCGGCACCATCTTGCCCGGGCTGATTCTGAGCGGCCAGCCGGGCCTGGGCAAAACGTTTCTGATGGGCTGCATCCGCACGGGCCTTGAAGAAAAGGGCGTGTGCGCCGTGTCGCTTGGCTCCTACAAGCTGCTTCAGCGCCTGCGGGCCGTGCATTTCCACGAAGAGGGGGCGGAGGAAGCCTTTGACGAGCTCATCCGCTGCCCCGTACTGCTGATCGACGATCTGGGAAGCGAGCCTGTGCTCAAGAACGTATCGGAAGAATACCTGTGCGTGCTGCTGGACGAGCGCATGCGGGCGGGGCGGCACACGGTGATCACCACCAACCTGACGCCCCCGCAGATGAAGGAGATCTACTCCGAGCGCGTGGCTTCCCGCCTGTCGGACGTGCGCTTCTGGGATCATCTGCGCCTGCTTGGAAAGGACCTGCGCCGCACATGAGCCGCGCCGGCGAATGCCTGGCACGCCTGGACGCGCTGGGCATCGAATACGAGCTTACGCGCCACGAGGCGCTGGACACGATGGAAAAGTGCCGCCGGGCGGAAAAGATCATCGGCGCGCCCGTGCCCCGCAACATCTTTCTGTGCCCCCGGAACCAGAGCGTTTTCGCGCTGTACACGCTTACTTCGGACGCGCCCTTCCGCACCTCGCAGGTGAGCCGGCAGGCGGGTTTGTCCCGCTTGAGCTTCGCGCCGGAGGACAAGCTGGGCGAACTGATGGGAACGTATCCCGGCGCGGTCAGCCCGCTGGGGCTTTTGTTCGATACGGGCATGCGCGTGCGCTTTCTGCTGGAAGAGGCGCTTTTGCGCTGCGAATACCTGGCGTTTCATCCGGTGGACGATACGCTGGCGGTCAAAATGAAAACGAAGGCACTCCTGGAGGTGTTCCTGCCCGCCTGCGGCCACGGGTATACGTTGATCACAACGAACCATGAACAGGGATAAGAAGAAATACATCCGCAAAAAACTGAAGAAATACGCCCCCTGGGGATGCGAATGGGTGCTGTGCGGCTCGCTGATCCTGCTCATATGGGCGCTGGGGGAGTTCATCACCCGCTGGGACGCGGCGGACGGACTGCTGAAGGTGATCGTGAACTGGGTGCGGCAGGGCAAACTGACGGTGTTTGAGGCCCTGGGAGACATCATGGATGAACCCGAAGCCCGCAAGGACCTTTTGACACTCGGCTTTCTGGGGCTCGGTGCGCTCACGGGCCTTTTTGGCATCGTCACCCACCGGCTTCGGACGGGCTTTGTGACCCTGTTGATCGGCATTGCCGCCGCGCTGTACGACCCCTACGGCGCCTTCTGGAAGCGGGTGCTTTCCTACGGCCTGATCCTGAAGATGGCCGGCGCGCTTTTCATGATCGCGGGAAGCGTGCTCAAACTGGGTTCCACCCTGTCGGCAAAACACCGCCTGGGCCTGAAATACGATAAGAAATACGCACTCAAAACCCCGCGCAGGGTGCCGCTGGACGCTCACGGGAACGCAAGGACGCTGATCCCGGAGCGCGCCTCCCGAACGGAAAGCGTGCCTGCGCGGCATAAGAAGCCTGAAAAAAAGGAGCTTGTACGAAGATGAGAATCGTCATTGCCGGCTGCGGAAAGCTGGGCACCATGCTCGCCCGCACCCTCGTGGCCGAGTATCACGACATCACGGTGATCGACCTGGACGACGAAGCCCTGCAGCGGGTGGAGGAGCTGGACACGCTGCCCGTTCAGGGCAACGCCGTGAGCATCAACACGCTGGAGGAAGCCGGTGTCAAGCACGCCGACATCCTGATCGCCACCATGCGCGGGGACGAAAGCAACATGCTGTGCTGCATCGCCGGAAAGAAGCTGGGCGCCAAATACACCATCGCCCGCATCCGCGACCCGGAGTACTTAAAGAACATGAGCTTCGTCACCCAGGAGCTGGACATCAACTATGTGGCCAATCCCGAGCGCGCTACGGCGCGGGAGATCAGCCGCATGATCCGCCTGCCCTTCGCGGCGTCGGGCGTGGAGACCTTCGCCCGGGGCCTGGTGGAAATGGTGGAGCTGCGCGTGCAGGGCGACGAGCCCTTCGTGGGCGTGCCGCTGAGCGACATATACCAGCGCAGCAAATCCATTCCCCGGGTGCTGTTCTGCGGCGTCCAGCGCGGGGACGAATCCATCATTCCCAAGGGCGATTTCGTAATCCGCGCGGGGGACAGCGTGTTCGTCACGGCGGACTACGCCACCATCACGGCCTTCCTGCGCCAGTCGGGCAAGGACAGCAAAACGGCCAGGGACGCCATCATCATCGGCGGCAGCCGCATTGCCTTCTATCTGGCGGGACTGCTGGACGAAGCGGGCGTGAAGACCAAGCTGATCGAGCTGGACGAAGACAAGGCGCGCCGCCTGGACGAGCTGCTGGACAACACCGACGTGGTGTACGGCGACGGCACGGACCAGGACCTGCTTTTGAGCGAGGGCCTCAAGAACACCGACGCCTTCATCGCCCTCACCGACCGGGACGAGGAAAACCTCATGGCGGGCCTGTACGCCACCCGCGTATGCAAGGGCCGCGTGATCGTAAAAAACAACCGCATCAGCTATTCGCAGCTCCTGGGCGAGATGGGGCTGGACACCATCGTGAGCCCTTCCCAGATCGCCTGCAACATCATGCTGCGCGCGGTCAGGGCGCGCTGCGCGGGCGAGGACAGCGGCGTGGAGCGCATGTACCGCATCATGAACGGGCAGGCGGAAGCCCTGGAGCTGATCGCCCCAGCCGGCGCCGGATACCTGGGCAAACCGCTTTCCTCCCTCACGGTAGACAAAAACTCGCTGGTGGCTGTGATCGTCAGGGGCAACAAGGTGATCGTGCCCTTCGGCTCCGACACCATCGAGGCTGGGGACCACGTGGTGGTGATGACCAAGCGCTCCGGCATCGTATCCCTGGACGACATACTGAAAGACTGACGAAGCATGAACAAAAAACTCGTTTTTCATACCATCGGAAAGCTCATGCTCATGGAGGCGGCGTTCATGCTGCCGTCCCTGGCCGTGAGCCTGATCGAACGGGACGGCTACGCCTGGGCCTTCCTGGCCGCGCTGGGCGCGATCCTGCTGGTGTCGGTGCCGCAGGCCGTACTGATCAAACCGGAAGACAGGACCATGTACACCCGCGACGGCATGGCCATCGCCGGCCTGAGTTGGGTGTGCATGTCGGTGATGGGCTGCCTGCCTCTGGTATTCGCGGGCATCTGCGGCTTCGCGGACGCCTTTTTCGAGATCGCCAGCGGCTTTACCACCACGGGCGCCTCGGTGCTGCCGAATCTGGAAAGCCTGCCGCGCTCCATCCACTTTTTGCGCTGCTTCACCCACTGGGTGGGCGGCATGGGCGTGCTGGTGCTCACCACAGCGGTCTTGCCCGGCGCCGGCGGCGGCGCGCCGCTGGCCAAGGCGGAAAGCTCCGGCCCGTCCTTTTCCAAGCTCGTACCGAAGCTGGGCGACAACTCCAAAGCACTGTACATCATTTACACCACACTTACCGCCCTTCTGTTCATCGCCCTGCTGCTTTGCGGCATGGACGGGTTCGACAGCCTGATCCACGCCCTGTCCACGGCGGGCACGGGCGGTTTCTCCAACAAGGCGCTGAGCATCGGCCATTACGACAGCCTCTCCGTGGACATCGTGATCAGCGTGTTCATGCTTCTGTTCGGCATCAGCTTCGCCGTGTATTTCCGGCTCTTCTTCAGCCGCGACGTAAAGGGCGCGCTCAAAAACCAGGAGCTGTGGATCTACCTGGGGCTGTGCGCCCTGTTCACGGTGCTGATCGCCTTCAATATCTCCTCCCAGTACGGAGGCTTCGCCAAGGGACTCAGGTATTCCTTCTTCCAGGTATCTTCCCTCGTGTCCACCACGGGTTTCGGCACGGCGGACTTTGAACTGTGGCCAGCCTTTTCCAAGGCGCTTCTGTTCCTTTTGATGCTGGTGGGTTCCTGCGCGGGCTCCACGGCGGGCGGATTAAAGCTGATCCGCGCGATCCTTCTGGTAAAGCTCGCGGGCCGCGAGATCACGCGGTCCTTCAAGCCCCGATCGGTGAAGGTGATCAAGCTGGACGGCAAGAGCGTTCCCGAGGACATGCTGGGACACATCGCGGTGTTCTTCTTCGTGTACTGCCTGATCGCCGTGTGCGGCACGATCGCCATGGCCCTGAGCGGCTGCGACCTGCTGGAATCCATCTCGGGTTCCGTTGCGTGCATATCCAACATCGGCCCCGCCTTCGGGCGCCTGGGCCCGATGGGCGGTTTCGGCTTTCTGCCGCCGGTGACGAAAGTGATCATGGCCCTGATCATGCTGGCGGGCAGGCTGGAATTCTACCCGCTTCTGATGCTTCTGTTCCCCGCGGCATGGCGCAAAAACTGACATGTCCTCAAGGCTGCTGAAAAAACTGAGCCTGCTGAACAGCGACGCGCCAAAGCCCGCGCCGGCGTCCGTTGGGGTAAAGATTTACGAGTGGTTCTGCCCGGCAGACGAAAGGCTGTACCGCCTGAACCGGGACGCGCTCATGCTCATGGGCTATACGGGCGGCGCATTCGACATCGAACGGGCCGCCTTCATCGACACCGAGACCACAGGCCTTAGCGGCGGCGCGGGCACGGTGGCGTTCCTGGTGGGCCTGGGCCGGGTGAAGGACGGGCGCTTTTACGTAAAGCAGTACCTGATGCCCGATTACGGCGCGGAAGCGGAGATGCTTGAGGCGCTTTCGGAAGATATGCGTTTTTTCGATGCCGTGGTGCACTTCAACGGGCGCAGGTTCGATATGCCGCTTCTCAGGGACAGGTGCGTCATGAAGCGCCTGCCGGACCTGGGGGAGGGCAAGGCGCAGCTGGACCTGCTCTATCCCGCCCGGAGCGTGTGGAAACTGCGCCTGGGCAGCTGCCGCTTGAGTTTTCTGGAAAGCGCCGTGCTGGGCATGCCCGAGCGCGACGACATTCCCGGCAGCGAGATCCCCGGGCGCTACTTCGAGAGCGTGCGCACGGGGAACGTAAGTCTGCTGGAAGACGTTGTCAGGCACAACCGGCAGGACATCGTCACCCTGGGCACGCTCCTGTGCGAGCTGGAAGCCCTCTATACCAGGCCGGAGGAAGCCGAGGAGCAGCTTGACCTGTTCTCTCTGGGCAGGACCTTTGAGCGGCAGGGGGAATACCGCGTGGCCCGGGGCCTGTACCTCAAGGCGTCGCGCCCGAGGCCTGTGCGTACGGTGCAGGAACTCCGGGCGGAAAAATACGCGGGGGAAGCCAACCTGCGCCTGTACCTTCTGCAGCGGCGGCGAGCCGACTACGAAGCCTGCCTGGGAACGCTTCAGAATATGATCAAGCGCGGCCAGATGGGCGATGTGCCAAAGCTCGAACTGTGCAAGCTTATGGAGCACCGCCTGCACCGCTATTCGGATGCGCTTAGAATCGCTGACGGGCTGCTGGCTTCCGCTTCGCCGGAAGACATGGAAGACCTCACGAAGCGGCGTGACCGGATCATGGCAAAGCTCATCAAATACGGAGGAAACGAATATGTTTGACAACCTCAAATGGCGCCTCGTGGCGCGCAAGGGATATTCCTGCCACGTGCAGGGCAACCAGATGATCGACAAGGGCGACGTGGCCGGGGCGAAGGAAAAGCACGACGAGGCCCTGAAGCTCTACACCCAGGCCTATGAAGCGGGATATCGCTCCGACGTGCAGGTCATGCTGGCCTACGCGGTGCTTCTGATGCGCTACGGCAGATGCCAGGAGGCGAAGGACCTGCTCCTGATGTGCGAAAAGCAGCCGGGGCTCGACAACAAGACGCGCAAGCAGCTGCGCGTGAACTACGCCGTCTGCCAGTGGAAGCTGGGCGAGCTGGACAAGGCCATCGAGAACATGGAGATCGCCGCTTCCAACGGCGCCACGTCCATGATCTATACCTCGCTGGGATATTTCTACATCGAAAAAGGCCGCGAGACCGGCGATTTTTCCAAGGCGGTGGAATATAATAACGAAGCCATGGAATACGACGACGAGGACGCGGGCATCCTGGACAACATGGGCCAGCTGAACTACTTTATGGGCGACCACGACAAGGCGTACGAATATTTCGCCAAGGCCTACAACGCAAAGTCCAACCAGGCGGCGACCCTGTACTACATCGCCGCCATCAACCTGGAGCGTGGCAACCTGGAAAAAGCCCAGGCTTTCGCCGAAAGATGCGTGGAGGGCAACTTCTCTGCCCTGGCTACGATCACCAAACCCCAGGCGGAAGCGCTGCTTGAGGAGATCCGCAAGGCAAAGGGCTGATCGGGCCAAAGCGTTTACACGGCCCGTCTTGACAAAAGCGTTCGCGTGCGTACAATACATAATCGGAAATATATGCGGATGGGGGCCTGGCGTGAACAGGAAATGGCGCTTTTTTACGGCAATGCTCACGGCAGCTGTGCTGTGGGCGCTGTATGCGTGCGCCCCGGCTGAAGTCAGGCTGTTGGCCGATCTGGATAAAGACGGCTTTCATGCTGCCGGAAGCGCCGCCGTGCACGTCACGGTGACCAACAACAACCCCGAATCCGTAGAAAACCTGATCCTGATCATTCCGGGTCAGCCGGACGCCCTGCTGGCTGAAACGCTCGGCGCGGGCGAGAGCATTGAGTTTACCGGCCCGGTGCGCGTAAGCGCCGACGCCCTGTCGCTGGGCTTCGTGAGTGTGACCCTAAAGTACGAATCGAAGGGCCTGGACAGCCTCGAGCAAACCCTGTGCAGCGTGCGCAAACTGGAAGACAAAGTGGAAGCCCGCCTCGTGTGCGCCCTGCCGGACAGGCCGCTTTCGGAGGGCGAAAGCGTAAAAGTAAGCTATACGCTGGTCAATACCGGCGAGACCGGCATATCGGAGGCCGTGATCACCTGCCTGCCGGACGGTTTCGTGTTTGGGCCAAACGACGTGCCCGTTGGGGAGTGCATCCGCGTGGAGCGTGCGGTGCCGTATGAAGCCCTTTCCCAGGTGAGCGCGCGGGCGGACTGCAAAAGCCAGGTGTCCGGCACGCCCTATACCTTCGAAGCCGCGGTGGGCCAGTGGACGGTGCTGAACGAAGACGTGCGCCTGACCGTGGTGCGGGACGAGAGCGTCAAAGCGGGGCAGTGCGCGCACCTGACGCTGCAGATCGAAAACCTCGGCACCTGCTCGTATACCGGCCTAAACGCCTTCGCGGAAGGCGCGGGGCGGTTCCGCGGCCTGCCGAACCTTCTGGCGCCGGGGGGCTTCGTGGCGTCCAGCCTCGTGACGAACGCGCTCGAGGCGGATACCGCCTTTACGGTGACGCTCACCGCCCTCAGGGAGGACGGCGCACAGGTGAGCTTTGCGGCGCCTGAGGTCACGGTGAAGGTGCTGCCCGCGGAAACGGGCGAAGGCCTGTCCGTCGAAGCGAAGGCGGAGGACGGAAAGATCTTGGTCACGGTACGGAGCGGAGACAAAAGGCTGGAAAACCTGCGCGTGGGCACCGAAAAAACGGGCGACATCCGGGTACTGGCGGCGCTTGAGGCAAACTGTGAAGCGTCTTTCGTCTGGGAGCCGGACGAAGCGGGAGAATACATCCTGTATGCCCGCAGCGAAGGACAGGAAGCGTTTTCTGAACCAGCGCATGCGTCCGGCAGGCAGACGGAGGACGGCGAGGGGGCCGCGGAAAAGCTTTTGTACGGCCTGATCGGCGTAAAGCGTCTGCCCCTGATGCTGTTTGGCGCCTTTTCGCTGGCGGGCGCGCTGATGCTTGCCCTGCTGCTTCGAAAAAGCGAAAAGAACGCCGGACAAAAACCGAGGCGCGGCAAACGGGCCGGAAAGGCGAAATAGGCATAGCGATGTTTACAGGCTTTACCCGGGAGACGCTGGAGTTTTTCATGGCGATCCGCTTCAACAACAACCGGGAATTTTTCAACGAAAACCACGACTGGTACCTGCGCGCCGTGCGCAAACCGCTTCTGGACCTGGCAGCCGAACTCTCGGAAGCGGTCGGCCAGATCGATCCGGAGCTGGAACGCAGGCCGGAGCGCGCGGTGTCTCGCATCAATCGGGACATCCGCTTTTCCCGGGACAAGAGCCCTTACCGGGACTGGATGTGGATCGGCTTTCACCGCCGGGAAAACAAGGGCGGCACGCCGGGCTACTTCGTGGACATCTCGGACGACCACCTGGGCTGGGGCATGGGCTTCTGGGAGGACAACCGGCCCCTGATGCGCGCGCACCGGCTGATGCTGGAAAAGGCGCCCCAGGAGTTTTGCGAGGCGCTGAAGTCCAGCGCCGGAGGCCTTGAAGTCAGCGTGCGCGCCTACAAGCGCATGGCGGTGCCCGAGCAGCTGAGCGACGAAATAAAAAGCTGGTATCCGCTGCGCAGCTTTTACCTTTACGGCGAACGAAAGGACGAAGCGGGCATGCTCGATGCGAAGCTTGCCGGTTTCCTGCAGGGCGAGTTTAAGAGGATGGCCCCGCTGTATCAGTATTTTGCCGGCCTGACGCCGGTGGAAGAATAAGAAACAGGCCCGTCAGGGCAGACCGGGGACGCGTAAGCGGGATATTATTCCCGGCGCGTCCGGCCGCCGCCAAGCGGCAGGGAAGGAGGCATCCTTCCCGTAGGCGACCGGTTTTCATGCGACCGAAAGGAGTTTTTATGGTCAGTAACCGAAACAGTTTTCTCAGAGGCACGGTGATACGCGCGCGCGAAGAGCTGCTCACCGATGATTTCTGCCGGCGCCTGGGCTACGTGTTCGCCCTGTGGCTGGCGGAAAAGATGAACGTCACCCCCGACGCGGTGGCCGTTGCGATCGGCTGCGACAGCCGCTCCTCGGGCCCCAGGCTCATGCGGGCCTTCGCGGACGGGCTTACCGCCGCGGACAGCGACGTGTACGACTGCGGCCTGGCGACTACCCCCGCCATGCAGATGAGCATGGAACTGGAAGACGCCGATATCCACGGCGCGGTGATGGTCACCGCCAGCACTTCTCCGGAGGACATGAACGGCTTTAAGTTCTATTCCCGCGAAGGCGCGCTCACGGCGGAGGATGTCGGGCAGCTGCTGGCGCGGGCGGAGAGCGCTGTGGTGCCGCGCCGGCTGGTGAGAAAACTGTCTCTTATTGACGAATACAAACAAAGGCTCACCAGACAGGTGAGGGAGTTCATGGACGAGGACGTGGCCCTGCCCCTGCTGGGGCTGCACGTGGTGGTGGACGCCTCCAACGGCAGCGGCGGCTTTTACGCGGATATGCTCTCGTCTCTGGGCGCGGACATCACGGGCAGCTTCGGCCTGGAGCCCACAGGGCGCTTTAACGCCCATTCCCCCAACCCGGAATCCCCGGAGGCTCTCGACAAGCTCAGCGCCGCCGTGGTGGAAAATGAGGCCGATATCGGCGTGATGCTGGACGTGGACGCGGACCGCGTGGCCATCGTGGACAGCCGCGGCAAGGCCATCAACCGCAACCGCCTGATCGCGCTGATCGCGGCGATCCTGCTGGAGGACGAGCCGGGCCTCACTTTCGTGACGGATTCCGTCACCTCATCGGGCCTGAGCCGCTTCATCACCGAGTGGGGCGGCACCCATTACCGCTTCCGCCGCGGATACCGCAACGTGATCGACGAGGCCAAACGCCTGCAGGCCGAGGGCATAAACGTGCCCGTGGCCATCGAGACCAGCGGACACGCGGCCATGGCGGAAAACTATTTTATCGACGACGGCATGTACCTGGCCACCAAAGTGGTGTGCGAGGCCATGTGGAGAAAGCGCGACGGTCTGTCGCTGTCCTCGCTGATCGACGAACTCCAGGAACCCGTGGAAACGCTGGAGGCGCGCCTGCCCATCGTGCAGGACGACTACCGCACGGCGGCGGGCTACGTGATCGAAGCGGTGCTTTCCAACACGCTTTCCAATCCCGCCTGGAGGCTCGCGCCGGACAACCGGGAAGGCGTGCGTATCCTGTTTTCCCTGGACGGCGGCGTGGACAACGCATGGTTCATGCTCAGGCTTTCCGTGCACGATCCCGTGATGGTGCTCTCCGCCGAGAGCGAAGTAAAGGGCGGCCTGAAGCGCATGATGGACGAACTCTACGTCATCCTGGCCCGGGACAACGAAGAACTGGATCTCAGCCCGCTGGAAGCGGAAATGAAGAAGTTATAAAACTTGAATAGGAGTGAACTGCCATGAATGAAACCAAAGTTGTAAACGCGATCCGCATTCTGTCCGCCGAAGCGGTGCAGAAGGCCAAGAGCGGCCATCCCGGCATGCCCATGGGCTCCGCCGCCATGGCGTACGCCGTATGGGGCAGGGAAATGAAGCACAATCCCGCCGACGACAAGTGGCCGGACCGCGACCGCTTCGTGCTGTCTTCCGGACACGGCTCCATGCTTCTGTACAGCCTGCTGCATCTGTTCGGATACGGGCTGACCATCGAGGATCTCAAGCAGTTCAGGCAGTTTGGTTCCCTTACGCCGGGCCATCCCGAGTACGGCCACACCCGCGGCGTGGAGACCTCCACCGGCCCGCTTGGCATGGGCATTTCCAACGCCGTGGGCATGGCGCTGGCGGAGAGCTTCCTGGCGAACAAGTTCAACCGCAAGGGCTATCCGGTGGTGGACCACAACACCTACGTGA
>JAEEGL010671202.1_pt1 | contig 41212 bp, 31 predicted proteins | sample 9134231 | NCBI WGS metagenome assembly JAEEGL01 (sample SAMN16246548, study PRJNA631951) | gut metagenome | biome: gut microbiome; feature: rumen; material: fiber-attached | host: Bos | place: Iran: Karaj | collected 2018-10
CACATGGTCGAGGAAGTAACGGTCGTGGGTGACGGCGATGACGGTGCCCTTGTATTGTTGCAGGTGGCTCTCCAGCCATTGGATGCTCTCGGCATCGAGGTGGTTGGTGGGCTCGTCGAGGAGCAGGATGTCGGGCTCTTGCAGCAGCAGGCGGCAGAGGGCCACGCGGCGGCGTTCACCTCCTGAGAGGTTCTTCACAGGGGTGTCGCCCTCGGGACAGTTAAGGGCATCCATGGCGCGTTCCAGCTTGCTGTCGAGTTCCCAAGCGTCGTGTTGCTCGATGAGTTCGGTGAGCTCGCCTTGACGGGCGATGAGCTTGTCGAAATCGGCGTCAGGGTCGGCAAATTGGTTGTTGACTTCCTCGTATTCTTTGAGGATGTCAACGATTTCCTGCACGCCTTCTTCCACCACTTGACGGACGGTCTTGCTGTCGTCGAGCTGCGGCTCCTGGTCGAGCATACCTACCGAATAGCCGGGCGAGAAGACCACTTCGCCGTTATAGGATTTCTCCTTGCCAGCGATGATGCGCAACAGGGTGGATTTTCCCGCTCCGTTCAAGCCGATGATGCCGATTTTCGCTCCATAGAAGAAGGAGAGGTAGATGTCTTTGAGAATTTGTCGTGACGGCGGGATGACTTTGCTCACGCCCACCATCGAGAAGATGATTTTTTTGTCGTCTGTTTGTGCCATTTATATTGAATTTTGTTATTATTTTTTTTTGATAGATGGCTATGCCAATTGTATTTTGTTTATTTTGTAATCAATTCTCTATACATCCTAAACAATTCCGCCACAATCTCACTTTCCGTCATTTTTGGGTTAAAGCCGTAGGCTTGCATCACGGCACGGTCGTTGGCTTGGTGAGCTTTGCGTAGGTCGGCGGGCATGAAGGTTTCGTCGTACATGTCGGCCAAGGTGCTATCGGGGTATTTCGCTCTTGTGTCTAGGATGGCTTGTGCGGTTTCTTCAATCTTCGTTTTTTGTGCCTCGGTTGGGTTGGGCCAAGGGAAGTTGTTGTAAACGATGTCTTTGGAATATCTGAAATCACTTTTTAACCGACCACAAACCATCTTAGTCCAAGCGATATGGACGGAACTTGTCAACACGCCAAACTCAAATAGTCCAGCATCAGGGATGATAAGCGCCGAATTGGTAGGAATGGTTTCGTAGCCCAAAAATCCCATCGGAATGTATTTCCGATTCTCTGACGATGTAGCCGGTATGATGATATATTTTTCTGGGTTTTTCAACTCTCTGAACAATGCGGGGGTATCGGCAAGTTTCTGTCTGTCAGGTGCTCCTTTCAACCTGTCTTGTCGGCACAAAACAACTCGTTTGTTGACTTCCGGCAAACTCCGCAATTCCGCTGGACTTGCACCGACAAGCCACAAGCACCATCGCTTCTTGTTGTTAATAAATTCCTCTGCACCAACAAGTTTCTTGATAAATCTGATGGCATTAGGCTCTTTCTTGATGAAATCATCGTATTTGTCTGCTTCGATGATTAGATGGCCTCCATCTGCTGGCCGATTGCCCGTGGTCATAAATGGCACCTCACAAATCGGCTTGTTGCGGCTTTCAATCCAAACGGTTTCAGCATCAATCAGATAGGGGTTGATGTTTGCGGCTTCGATCGACTCTTTTTCATCGATGAAAATGCGCTTGGGCTGGGCTTTGGAATTGTTGGACGAGAACCCGATGACAACACAATGCACCTGTGCCTTTTGCTCGCTCTCGCTGTCCCAACGGAAAGTCCTGTAAGCGAAGTCAATGTGGATTCCGAAACGCTCAAACAGGGGCTTCCAAACAGTAGCTACTTGCTCGCCTTGCGTGATGCTGTTGGTAGAAACAAAAGCACACTTGGTAGGCTTGTTTTGAATGAGTTGCGCCGCCTTGTAGTACCAATTGGCCACATAGTCAATTTTTCCCGCTGATTTATAAGGTTTTCCGTTTGAATCAAGGTAGGTTGCTAGCGTTTCTTCCTTCTGTTCTTTGCTTTGTAACGAATACCCCACAAACGGCGGATTGCCCATGATATAGTCATATACCATAGGCTTGGGCTGGGCTTTGGGAAGTCCAGTAAGTTCTTCTACTTCCTTTGCCACGACGTTCAACTCCTTGTAATGTTTGCCATATTCAGGCTTGGTATCGCTTACAACGAGACCTGCGCCAGACTTTTCTTCAAGATAGTAGTTCAGTTTATCAGTGAACAAAAATCCCTTTGTTTTTTCCTCACCGAGGGTGGTCCAATCGAGTTTCAAAGCGTTGCCTTCCATGATGTTGGCGTGGCTCTTGAGCGGAAGGAAGTCGATATTTTGTCCGATGAGTCTTTCGGTTTCCTCTATCATTTGGCACTCAGCAATCCAAAGGGCGGTTTTGGCCACCGTCACGGCGAAATCGTTGATTTCGATGCCGTAAAATTGGTTGATTGTCACCTTGATAAACTCCTCGTTGAAACCAAGTACCTTCTCGCCATTGTTCAAAATGGAAATGATTTTGTTCTCCATGCGGCGGAGGCTCAAATATGTTTCGGTGAGGAAGTTACCGCTGCCGCAAGCGGGATCGAGGAAGGTGAGGCTGCCGAGTTTTCGCTGGAAATTGAGCAAGGCTTGTCTTCTATCGGATGTGGTGGTTCGCGCACTTAAGATCGCTTCAAACTCCGCGCTTAAGTCGTCCATAAAAAGTGGGTCGATTACCTTATGGATGTTGGCAATGGAGGTGTAGTGCATCCCGCCTTTGCGGCGCGTGTCAGGATTGAGGGTCGATTCAAACACCGCGCCGAAGATGGTTGGCGAGATTTCGCTCCAGTCGAAGGGTGCACAATGGTTCACAATGACATCTACGATCTCCTGCGTGAAGTTCGGGATTTCAATGTCGTCAGCGGCGAAAAGTCCTCCGTTTACATAGGGGAACGGATTGATTTTCAGGTCGTACTTGTCGCGATTTTCCAGTTTTGTATCTAGTGCCTTGAATAGTTCTATCAAACCATGTCGTAGTTCTTCAGGGCGGAATGTTTTAATGTAATCCACGAAAGTGGTGCGTGTTTCAAACAGTCCCGCATCTTCTGCATAAAAACAGAACACTAGCCTGACACATAGGATATTGAGCGAACGAAGGCTTTCATCGTTGGGGTTAATGTATTCTTTGATGAGCGCGTCGTAGAGTTTTCCAACGAGTTCGCCTGCCTTTAACGATATTTCCTCTTCGCGACGGATTTCCTCGCTTCTTCTATCTACAAGGAATTGAAGTCGATAGTATTCCTTTTCAAGATTCTCCAACATGATTTTCTGAGGATCGGCATTGGGCTGCTCCATATCATATACCCAGAACTCCTTGAAGTTGCAGGTCACTATCCAGCGTGGAGCCATAGACAGCGGCAGTCCCGATGCATAGCGACGCGCCTGTTGGTAAGGTGTGAGTTCAGTGCCATCACTTTGCTTGGCCTTAGCCGAAAGGTCAACGTGCGAGCCTTTCTGCTCAATCAGCACCTTAGTGGGCATGACGTAGCCATCTATGTAGTCGGCTCCTTTTTCTTTGGTGATGGTCTTTACGGGAATTTCAAACTGCATCATTTTGGTGGGGTCGTCCACGCCAAAGATGTTGTGGAGCAAATCCAACCAAAAACGTTGTGTTTCACCTTTCTCGTAACCTTTGTCATGCCATGTTTCGGCGAATTGGCATGCGGCTTTCTGTTGCGCAATCGGGCTCATATTGTGGGGCATTATTCGGTGGCATTGGTAATCGTTTTCCTCATGGCTGTCTCCAATTTTTCCGTCGCCTTTCCCCAGTCATATACGCGGTTGGTGAACTCGAATCCGGCTTGGGCAAGATGCTGGGCTTTCTCCTTGTCGGTCAGTAAGGTGATGATATGTTGTGCCAGTTCCTCAGCGTTGCTGCCAACCAGGATTTCTTCGCCGGATTTGGCGCCTAACGAGCCGTTCGCCAACGGCGTTGTGATGGCGGGAAGTCCCATCGACATGGCCTCTAACAATTTGTTCTGTAATCCTGTGCCGATGCGCATGGGAGCGATGAAGACTCGGCTTTGGGCGTAGGCATCGCGGATGTCGTCAAGCCAGCCGCTGACGATGATACGTTCGCAGGCGGCTTTTTTGACCTCTGGAGCGGGAGTGGCACCCGCGATATACATGGTGGCTTGGGGCAACTGTTTCCAGACGAGCGGCAGAATCTCGTTGGCGAGGTAGTTCACCGCATTCACATTGGGGGCATAACTCATGTTGCCAGTGAACACAATGTCGTATCGTTTTTCTTGTTGTTGAGGCTTGAAAAAGTCGTGATCCACACCGTTGGGGACGATGAGAATCTCTTGATGCCGAGGATGCGGAATGAGGTCGCGGTCCGACTGGCTGATGATGGTCTTGACCTCGAAGTCATCAAACACCACTGCCTCGTAACGGCAAAGGCGTTTGTATTCCATGTTGTAGATCGGCTTGGTGAGGAAGCTGGCGATGTCACGCCGACGTTTCATGCCGTAGGAGAACACGTCTTGGTAGTCGATGGCTTTGGGTGTTTTTTTGTGACGGATGTACTCTGCCACACGGACGAGTTGGGCGAAGAGCAGGTCGGGTTTGTGTTTGGCGATGAGCTCATCTACCCGTCGGGCGGCTTCCATACGATAAAAATAACCACATTGCAGGGGAAGTCCAGTGAAGAAAGCCTTGGCTAACCCGAAAAGGATGCTGATTTTCGAGAGCTTGATGAAATTGATGGAGCTGCAATAGGGCTGAAGCGCTTGGAAGGCTTGCTGTTCATCGACGTGTGGGTCGTCGTTGAGGGCGCAGAGCACAATCTCGTTGCGCTTGGATAGCTGCTTGATTTGGTTGTAAGCTCTCAGCTTGTCGCCTTTTTCAAGCGGATAGGGTATGCGGGGCAATAGGACAAATAGCTTCATACAAATGTGATTTTCGACGTGGGTTTGATCTGTTCGTAAAACAACAGGAGCCGTTGTATGATCTTGCGGTTGTCGTAAACCTCCTCCACCAGCTTTCGCGCGGCTTTCCCGATTTCTGTGGCCATGGAGGGATTCTCGTTGATGCGTCGGATGCTGTCAACCATCTTGGCGGGATTCTCTGCGATGATGATGTTGACATCTTCCTCGTAAAGGATGCCCTCGGCACCGACGAAGGTGGTGATGACCGTCTTGCCCAACGCCATCGACTCAATGATCTTGATGCGTATGCCGCTGCCCGAGAGCAAGGGCACAATGGCAACATCGTGGTTTGTGACGAATTCTTTGGCGTTGGCGACCTCACCGATGACATCGACATGGGGGTTCTGCAAGTTCTTCAACCACTCGGGCATGTTGCGCCCTGCAAGGTGGAAAACGAACTCCGGCACCTTGGCGACGACCGCATCCAGACAATGGTCGATGAACCAGCTGATGCCTTCTTCGTTGGGCATCCAGTTCATGGATCCGATATGATAGAATAGGGGCTTTCCATGGCACTCATACTGCGGCTGGAATTCCTCGGGATAGACACCGTATGGGATGTCGATGGTAGTGGTGGCGCAGTATTTGCGGAAGAATGCGGCGTCTTTACGGGTGATGGCCGCGATGCCGTCAACCTTGTCAATGGCCGACAGCTCGTAGTTGCGCAGGGTCTTGGCCAGATGACGGATATAGGCGCGTTTCAGGAAAAACTTCGTCCCTTTGGCGATGCGTTCCCAGATGAGATGTTCCACATTGTGCGCCCGAAGCACGATGCTGGCCTTGGAATGCGCGCGGATGGTGTCGATATAAGGCGTCATGTAGAGGGTCTCTAATTGCACCACGTCAAAGCTGTCTTTCTTCAATACCTCCACAAGGCGTTTCGTGAACTCTTTGGAGATGAAACGCTCCACATGATATGACTTGCTGGAGAACAGGTTCTTGAACGCTTGGATGGGCTTGACCCGCAAGTCAACATCAATCAACTCGATGCCTGTTTTTTTTATATAATCCTCAGGGATGTCATCGTAGCTGACGTTGTATTTCTTGCTGTTTACAGCCATGATCTTGACCTGGTTACCCGTGTTTAGGAGGCCGTTGACAATGCTGTGCATGGCCATGGGACCGCCTTCTGTCGCGGGATAAGGTGGTTTATTGCACAGGATGAGTATCTTCATGATGCGGTGTTTTTTCGAGGGATGATTTTTCGGAAGGCCTTCTTCCAACTGTCACCGTCAAACAACGAGGCGTCGCTGGTCGCCTTGAAAGTCAAAAAGACGCCAATAGGGAACAGTAGGAGGGAGGATAACCACACGCCGAGGAACATGTTCAGGTCGCCGAATTCGGCCATGCGTTCCGCCACGGTGGAGACGATGTAGTAGATGACGAAAAAAAGGACGGAGATCACCACGGGCAATCCCAACCCGCCTTTGCGGATGATGGTGCCGAGTGGCGCCCCGATGAAGAAAAAGATCAGGCAGGCGAAACTCAGCGTGAATTTCTTGTGCCACTCTTTTTTGTGTTTCTTGATGTTCAGCATTTGCGCGCCTAAGTCTTGTTTGTAAAATGCTACGTTCTCCTTGGCGTTGCGTGAGAGCCCTGAAGCGAGTTCGATGACGTTGGCGCGGGTGTTCGGGTCGAGATGTTCCACCAAAGGCCAGGTGAGAGGTGAGTGGAGAGCGTTGAGCGTTGAGAGATGAGTGGTGTCGAGCGATTTCCCGGTTTCGTAATTGCTTAAGCGTTGAACGAAACTCTCGCTGAATTTCTCAGTCCTCTCGTCATAACGCCGTTCCAAGGAGTCCAAGGCAGTGCTGAGCTGATGGGTGTTCATCATGGCTTGGTAGCTCTTGAACAAGTCTTCGCTGGATCGGGTAAGGTCGAAGCTCTCCAGACTGAATTTGATTTGCTCTTCTTTGAACGACATTCGCTCGAAAGGACGATGGGTGCGGAAAGTCTGCTTGTCGGAGTTGTCCTCAGTATAGTTGAAGCCGTTGTAAAGCGTGAAGATGATCGTGCGCTGGTTGGGACTGATTGCCATGGATCCCGAGTCGGCTACCATGATTTTGGTATTCCCTTCACGGTCCGTGTGGTCGTATATCTTTACCCCGTAGATGTTGCTGCCGTCTTCACCTTTTCGGTCAACATAAATGACGTAGTTCTCGATGTCCTTGTAAAACACACCTTCCTTGATCTCGAAAGCCAGCTTCTGCTTCCTGATGTCGAACAACAGCGTCTTGAATTTCAACATGGCAATGGGATTGATGCTGTTGGAGAAGATGAAGGCCAGTCCGCTGAGACAGACCGACAAGATGACCAAAGGCCGCATGACCCTCCAAATGGAGATGCCGGATGCCTTCATGGCCACCAACTCATAATGCTCGCCGAAGTCACCAAAGCACATGATCGATGCCAAAAGGATTGCTAAGGGCAAAGCCATCGGCACAAAGGTCACCGAAGCGTGAAAGAACAACTCGCCTATAATCTTGAATGACAGTCCTTTGCCTACGAAATCATCTACATAAACCCACAAGAACTGCATTAATAGCACAAAAATCACGATGAAAAACGTGAAGATAAAGGTCCCAAAAAAGGATCGTAATATGAGTTTATATAGCTTTTTCACTATTTGAGATTGATTGCAAAACTACAACTTTTTTATAATAAAACGAAGTTTCTTGGGTTAATAATAATGTTTCTGTTGAATCGTTCAACAGAACAACTAATTAACTGGACAACTGAACTACTAAATTAACTGAACAACTGATTATGATTGATTTTTTCAAAGGCATTAATATTGCTGTCACAGTTAGCGACAAAGACGGTAACGTGATTTATCAGAACGACAGTTCCATTGATGTGAATGGCGACGCGCGTGGCCGTAACTTGGAGCAATGTCACAACCCCAAGTCTTGGGAAATGATTTGCCACATGTTGAAGGAGAACGTCTCCAACGTATATACAATCTCAAAAAAAGGCAAGAAGAAGTTGATTTACCAGACTCCGTGGTACGACCAGGATGACAAAACCACTCCTGCCGGACTGGTGGAGTTCTCCATCATCCTTCCCGAAGAGATGCCGCATTATGATAGGGGGAGCTGAGAATTGAGTATTTTCTAAATGCTCAATTAAACGTGAAGAGTAGATTCCCAAAGAAATTCCACAAGGTAGAGGCTCCCACAGCGAAAATCTTGCTGAGGTAGAAATTCCATTTCAGCTTGCCGTTGAGCAGATACACCGTCAGCGTGTCGATGCCCAAGCCGACAAGGGAGATGGCGAAGTATTTGGCGTATTCGGTTCCGACTTGTGGGTTGGTGCTTTGGAAGGTCCACCACCTGTTAAGGAGATAGTTGCTTGTGGCTGCCACAATGAAACCCAGGATGTTGCTGAGGTATTTATTACATTTAAAGACCTCTTTGAACAGCCAGGTCACTCCGAAATTCACGAAAACCCCGGAGAACCCCACCGCGCCAAACTTGAGGAATTTCAAGAGGACTTGGTTCATGTTTAGAGGAACTTGGTGAGGAAGATGAAAGGCATCAGCGTCTCAATGCCATCAAAGACGAAAACGGGTCCCTTCGTGCCTTGACAGAGTATTCTCATGGGACGTTGCGACCGCTGTTCCGTCTCTACCATGACTTGCCGGCAGGCTCCGCAAGGCGGGATGGGTTCGTTTACCTCGGAGTGGTCGGATTGAGCGGTGATGGCGATGGCTTCCACCGGGACATCGGGATACTGCGCCTGCGCCGAGAACAAAGCCACACGCTCAGCGCATAAACCACTGGGATATGCCGCGTTTTCAATGTTGTTCCCTTTTACGATGACGCCGTTTGCCAGCTTTACGGCTGCACCCACATGGAATTGTGAGTAAGGCGCGTATGAGTTCTTTGCCGCTTCATGAGCCTGACGGAGGAGCTCGGCATCGTTAGGCTCCAGTTCCCGCTCGTCTTCATAGACCAGATAGTCTGAAATGAATTGTTGCTTTTTCATGATGTCAATGGGGTGTTCCCCTTCCTGTTTTTGAACGCAAAGATAAACAAAGAATTGAAAAATGCATAAAAAGATACCCCTGCTTGTGATTCAATGGTGTCTTCAGGCAACATGGAGATCAAAATGATGACCATGAAAAGGGTATATAGCATGGTTCGGTTTTCTTTGGATGCAAGATAAGGATAAAGCAAGACGAAGAGGAACAGCAGCAGTCCGATGACTCCGAATCCCACCGTGATGGAGAGATATTGGTTGTGCGCTTTGTGCCGATATTGTGCCTCGAGGGGCGACTGTAGCTCGTCGTATGCTTGTTGGTAGGCTTGTGGGATGTCGCCAGTCCCGACTCCGAAGACGGGATGCTTTTTGATGAGATGCCAGGATGCTCGAGTGTATTCAAGCCTTTGTGACAACGACCCGCCGTTGGGGTTGTTGAACCTTCGGTACTGGCCGTACTCGAATAAAGTCTCGGAGAGGCGGGCGTAGAGACCTGAACGGGACCAGTTGACATAGTTGGCGATGCCTTGTTCCACGTTGCGGATGTCCTGGTCGTCCAAAGCAGCGATGCCTTCAGCGTCTTTTCGCAAGCCTTTGCTGGCCAGGTATCGGATGAGGGTGGCTTCCAGATTTTCTCCGTTGGTGGTCAAGCCGTCATAGTCCAAGGAACTCCGTTGGTTCCATGCCTCCCGCATCTCCATCTGACAGATATATAAACCCACATAATGCCCGTCTTCCACCGGGAAGTATAGTGTGTCGTGCCAGTAATCGTGGCCTTGGGCGGTCTTCTTGTCCAAGGTTGTGAGGTCAACGGGCGCGACATGAAGCATCGGGCTGATAGTTCGGTACAGCAGCCACACTGCTAGGATGGGAACCCCAAGGATGATGACGAGGGACACTATTCGCCAGCCTTTGTTTTTTACTTTGTTGAAGAAAAGATACAGCACCGCTGCGGCGATGATGCCAAGGAGTGCCGCGTAACCCGACAAGGACTCAAAGATATAGAGTTGATAGGCAAACCAGCCCATCAGCAGGACACATAAAAACGATTCCCACCAGGGCATCTTCCGGGTGAAGAGATGGTAGCCGATGATCCCCATCACCAACACGATGTTGAGGCAGATGCGGATGTGGCTGATGTGACGGGAGATTTTTCGGATGTCGGTATAGTCGTGCTGGAGGTAATGGCTGAAGCTGATGCTGGTGGCCACTAATACTGACAACACATAGACTAGCAGGAGCCAACCTGTATAACGTTGGTCCAGGGGCTTTGTGGAGGAGAGAATCAATGGGAAGATAAGCAAAGGGAGCTTCACCCTGAGGTCTTTCCAGGCGTATGCAAAGTCAGTGGTGTAGAATAGTCCAATGATATGCAATATATATAATGAAATAAGGACTATAGCTACTTTGTTGTGTGCAAAGCGTTTGAGTTTGGCAGAGATGGGGTCACCCATGAAGAGCCAAATAGCGAGAAGCAGGATTTGGGAGACACTCATCATAAATGGCGACAGGGTAAGGCTTGCCGCCATCAGGGCCAGGGCGATGAAGTAGGCCGTGGGCTCGTAGGGTTGTGTTGTTTCTCTCCAGCTCACGGTTTCAGGATGGAGTCGTAACGGGATTTGTCGAGCAGGATTTTGAAGGCTTCCTGTAGCTCGTCGTCATTTTCGAGGGATGCCACGATGCGTCCCACTTGATAGTAATAGCGACCGACGATTTCGAGGCGGAGCAGTTCTTCGATGTCCTTGCGGTTCTTTATGAGGTCGTTTTCCTTGTCGTCTTTCAGCTTTTTCTCAAGAGCGTCAATCTGGGGTTGGATGCTTTCGAGATAGCCTTCTTCTTTGGCCGAGGTTTTAAGGTCGGCGAGGGTTTTTTCGCTTTCGGTGGTGTAATTGAATTCCTTTGATTTCACGAAGCTCATGAAGTCCTGATAGGTGGCGTCATCGATATTGAATTCGTTGGCGGGAGCGATGCTCTTGTGCTCATGGGCGTATTTGGTGGCGTAGTCGAAGATATAGTTTTTCGCGTAGAGGTAGGCGGTTACGGTGGCGTATTTTGTGGGTTCGATTTTCACGTCGGGCATAATGCCGTGGCCTTCATAGACAGTGCGACCGGCCATGGTGCTGAAGGGTTTGCCGAGTGTGTCTTGGGGAGTGGGGGGTTGGGGGTTGAGAGTGTCGCTGGTAGCTTTGTGTTTTTTGGAGTAGTCGATTTCTTGGATGCAACGTCCACTGGGGATATAGTATTTGGCGATGGTGACTTTCATCTGGGTGTTATAGGTGAGGGGCAGGATGTTTTGCACGAGGCCTTTGCCGAAGGTGCGTTGTCCGATGATGACCCCGCGGTCATAGTCTTGGATGGAGCCAGAGACGATTTCGCTTGCGGAGGCGCTTCCACCATCGACGAGGATCGCGAGTGGGATTTCTTCATCTACTGGCATTTTGTCTGTGTTATAGACACGTCCTGAGTTCTGAGCTTTGCCTTTGGTGGAGACGACAGGTTTGCCTTTGGGGATGAAGAGGTTGACGATGTCAACTGCTTCGTTGAGCAAGCCTCCGCCGTTTCCTCTGAGGTCGATGATGAAGCCTTTCAGCGCGTGTTCTTTTTTCATGTCAACCAGATGTTGTTTCAACTCGTTGGCGGCTTCTTTGGTGAAACTGGTGAGGGTGACATAGCCGATGCCGTTGTCGAACACGGTGGTATAGGGGATGTTTTCGATTTTCACCTTTTCGCGTTTCAGGGTCTTCTCGATGGGTTTGTTTTCGCCATAGCGGCGTATTTTGATGGTCACGTCGGTGCCGGGTTGGCCTTTCAGCAGCTCGCTGACCTGTTCTGTGGATTTCTTGTGGGTATCGACACCGTTGACGGAGAGGATGACGTCGCCAGCTTCCAGTCCGGCTTTTTGGGCAGGCCATCCCTCGTAGGGGTCGGAGATGCGGGTGTATTCCCCGTCATACTGGATGAGGGCTCCGATGCCGCCATATTCGCCAGTGGTCATGAGCTTGTAGTCCTCGATTTCTGACTCCGGGATGAATACGGTATAGGGGTCCATTTCCTTGAGCATGGCGTCGATGGCGATTTCGTTGAGCTCGCCTGGGTTGATTTCATCGACGTAATTCAAGTTGAGTTCCCGAAGCAGGCTGTTGTAAATGTCGATGCTTTTCGAAATCTCGAAGTTGTTTTGTTTTTCTTGTCCGATGGTCGCCAACGGAGCCAACAGTCCGATGACGATGGCGATGATGGTGGTTCTTTTCATTTTTTTACTTCTTTCTTCTTATTTCTTCCTTGCTTACGGGACAGGATCATATCCGCTTCCGCCCCAGGGGTTGCATGATAACACTCGTTTTATTGTCAGCCAGCTGCCTTTGAACGCGCCGTACTTCTCTAGGGCTTGGATGCCGTAGTTTGAGCAGGTCGGGGTGTATCGGCAAGCGCCGCCCAGCCAGGGTGAAAGGGTGATCTGATAGAGTCGGATCAGTCCGATCAGGAGTTTAGTCAATGGTCTGAATCTCTTTTTCATGGCGTCGGATGAGTTCCTTGATGGCTTTGCCGGTTTTATGATACATCTCCTCGTAGGAATGGATGACAGTCGCTGTGTATATTAACGCCACATCGACGGAAATCGTATGTTGCAGACACATTTCATAGAGTGCTGACTTGTTTTTTCTCCACGACTCACGGATCAGCCGTTTCACACGGTTGCGCTTGAAGGCGTGGTGGAAGCGTTTCTTCGACACGGAGAGGAGCAGGCGGCAAGTCACTGGCTTGTCGCCGATAGGCTGAAAACGATAGACGACCCGATAGGGATAACAAGAAAAACCAGTCCCTTTTTCGAAAAGAGACTGGATGTCATTTTCCTTGCAGATCCGTTCGTATTTCGGGAAATCCTCCATTTTATTTTTTCTTGTTCTTCTTGATTTCTGCGGCGACAAACTCCTCGATGGCCATGGTCATCGAAGGGGCGGTTTCTGTAGGCGCATGGAAATCAAGACGGAAGCCGGCCTCTGTGATGGCATGGCAAGTGGCTTCTCCAAAGCCTCCGATGGCGACATCTTTTTGTTTGAATTTCGGGAAGTTCGTCTTAAGAGACTCAATACCCGCGGGGCTGAAGAACACCAGCATGTCGAAATCTCCAATCTTGATGGTCTTGGAGAGGTCGGCGGAAACCGTGCGGAACATCACCGCTTTGGTGAAGTTAATCTTCGCTTCGGTGAGCAGGTCGGTGTTGCTGTCGGAGCTGATGTCGGAACAACAGTAGAGGTAGTTCTCGTCTTTATGTTTCTTGATGATTTCCAGCAAGTCAGTGAAGGTCTGGTTGCCATAAAACACCTTGCGCTTGCGATACTGCACATAACGTTGCAGATACAAAGCCGTGGACTCGTTGATGCAGAAATATTTCAGGGTCTCCGGAACGGCATAGCGCATCTCTTTAGCCACTCTGAAGAAATGGTCAACAGCGTTGCGGCTGGAAAGGATGATGGCGGTATATTCAGGAAGCTTGATGTGTTCTTGGCGAAGTTCACTGGCGGTGACACCTTCCAACTTAATGAATTTCTCAAAGGTGAAGTTGACCCCGTATTTCTTCATCAGGTCGCCGTACGGTGTTTTTGAGACATCAGCAGGCTGGGGCTGGGATACTAATATTGATTTGATTTTCATGCAGTTTCATTTTAAAGCACAGGGGTATGGCTGAAATAGCGCATTCCTGCAACAAGAACCAATAACATAGGTGCCAATTCGAGCGTGCAAAAATACAAAAAAATATAAAATGAAGGCAATTTTGAAAAAACTCGTGTCTCAATCCATTCCAAAGTCGTTCGTGTCAACGCGGCAACAATCAGAATGCCGATGCCAATCCATGTGAAGATGGAGTTGGGGATGTAAAGTACCAGCCAGAGAACGGGTTGGATTATCAAGAAACATAGTGTTGACACGGAAAGTTGTACGGTAAATTGCCGAAGCACCACTTCTTTTTGTTTGAAAAGCCATCCCATGAATCCAAGGATCAGGTAGCGCAATAACACCCAGCCTGAAACAAAGCCTAACAGTACGGCGAAAGTGTTAAATCCATTATAGGTGAGCACGTCACGTGAAAATACCACGCAAGCTTTTTGCACGAAGAGTGTCATCACCAAGATATAGGAGAGGATGAAGGAGAACCCGATGAAACTTCGGGTCGGTGTCCATTCACGAAGCAGCTGGTTGGTGTGAGCCACGCCACCTGGCACGCTGAGCAGCTGGCGGAACTGGCGAGGGTAGAGTTGCTTGTTGATGACCACCAAAAGCAACACCGCGGCCAGCAAAAGAAGGTTCCATCCGGCTAACACCTCGTGTGTGACACGTGTCATGGGACTAATGACACTCCTGAATCCCGACGTGATGAAACTCGGCACCACGCTGTCGCAGCACAACGAATCCGAGGCTTGCAGCGTGTCGGCGTTGATGCTGTCAACGAGGGGGTTCCAATAGGTGACAAAAAGAGAGTCGGGCATGGATGTGATTTTTTGGGCTGCAAAAATAATAAATAATCATGAATTTTTTATATTTGCACACCCAAACGAAACAACAAATAACAAATAAACAATTCAACAATCAACATGGACTTAATGCAAGAAATCATTGCCAATGCCCAAGCTCATAAGCAGCGCATTGTGCTTCCCGAGGGTGACGAACCCCGTACTTTAAAAGCCGCTGACCGCCTTCTCGCTGATGGCGTCGCTGACATCATCCTTATCGGTCCCGCCGAGAAAATCAAAGAGATGACCGCCGAGTTCGGTCTCCAAAATATTGGCAAAGCCCGCATCATCGACCCGAGCGCCAACCCTGATCGTCAAAAATATGCCGACCTTCTCTATGAGATCCGTAAAGCCAAGGGCATGACCCCGGAACAGGCCTACGACCTGGCGGGTAACTTCATGTATCTCGGCATTCTGTTGGTGAAGGCTGGAGAGGCTGATGGTCTCGTCAGTGGTGCTCGCAGCACCACGGGTGACATGCTTCGTCCTGCCTTGCAGATCATCAAGACCGTCCCTGGCGTGAGCTGTGTGAGCGGCGCCTTCACCATGTTCCTGCCTGAAGGTTGCCCCTACGGCACCGACGGACGTATGGTGTTCGCTGACTGCGCGGTCACCCCGATGCCGACTGCTGAGCAGCTCGCCGAGATTGCCATCTGCACCGCCGATACCGCCAAGGCCATCGCGAAGATTGACCCTGTCACTGCCATCCTGAGCTTCTCCACCAAGGGTAGCGCGAAACATGAGGTGGTTGACAAAGTCATTGAGGCCACCCGCATCGCTAAAGAACGCCGCCCCGACCTCGTCCTCGACGGCGAATTACAGGCCGATGCCGCCATCGTGCCTTCTGTGGGTTCCAGCAAAGCCCCGGGTAGCCCCGTCGCCGGCAAGGCCAACACCCTCGTGTTCCCCTGCCTCGAAGTGGGTAACATCGCCTATAAGCTCGTCCAGCGTCTGGCCGGTGCCGAAGCTGTGGGCCCCGTGCTTCAAGGACTCGCCAAACCTTGCAATGACCTCAGCCGCGGATGCTCCATCGACGACGTCTATAAACTTGTTGCTATTACCTGCAACCAAGCCATCGCCCAAAAAAATTGAGAATTTTGAATTAAGAAATTATAGTTAGCCCGATAGGGCTTAAAGTTCGTAAAAATGAAGATATTGGTATTAAACTGCGGCAGCTCCTCTATTAAATATCAGCTGCTGGATATGGAAAACGCAAATAGCGCTCATCTGCTGGCCAAGGGCCTCCTTGAACGTATTGGCCTCGAAATGGGCGAGTTCACCCATAAATACAATGGTGAGAAATACTACGAACAACTTCCTATCCCGAATCATACCGAGGGTATCAAGTTGGTGCTAAAAGCCTTGGTGGATCCCAAGATGGGGGTCATCAAAGACTTGAAAGAGATTAACGCCGTCGGCCATCGTGTGGCTCATGGTGGTGAGACCTTTACCAAGAGCGTCGTTATTAATAAAGAGGTGATTGCTGGCATCGAGGCGCTTTGCGATCTCGCCCCGTTGCACAACCCGGGCAGCTTGCAAGGCATCCACGCCATGGAAGAAGTGCTTCCCGGCATCCCGATGGTCGCGGTATTCGACACCTCGTTCCACAGCACCATGCCACCCGAGGCTTATCTCTATGCCGTGCCTTACGAGTATTATGAGAAATACCGCGTGCGTCGCTATGGCTTCCATGGCACCAGCCATAAGTTTGTCGCTGAGAAAGCCGCCGCTTTCGTTGACAAGGACTGGAAAAAAAGCAAGATTGTGACATGCCATCTCGGAAGTGGCGCCTCCATCGCCGCTGTGCAATACGGACAGTCGGTGGAGACCTCCATGGGCTTCACCCCCGTGGAAGGCCTTGTGATGGGCAGCCGTACCGGCGACCTCGACTTGGGCGTGTTTATGTACATCATGGACAAAGAAGGGTTCACTACCAAAGAGATGAACACCTTAGTAAATAAGAAGTCGGGTCTTGTGGGCATCACCGGAGGCAAACAGGATATGCGTGACGTCCGCGCTGGCAAAGAAGAAGGCGACGAGCGTTGCACCTACGCCTTTAACATGTTCGCTCACCGCGTGAAGAAATATATCGGAGCCTATATGGCCGTCATGAACGGTGCCGACGTCGTGGTGATGACAGGCGGCATCGGCGAGAATGCCTGGTTCATGCGTGAGGCGATCCTCGAAGACATGGAGTTCCTCGGCATCAAACTCGACCATCGCGCCAACAAGGAAATCGCCGGCGACGCTGGCATCATCTCCACCCCCGACTCCAAAGTCACCGTGGTGGTCTATCCAACTGATGAAGAGTTTGTCATCGCTCAAGATACCTTTAACTTAGTAAATAATTAAGAATAAATAGTTTAGAAGAAAAATATAGAGACGCATAACCATGCGTCTCTATTTATAATATCCGTATCAATGTATCGGTTACAACAAATTGTGGAAATCGTTGACGGCCAGTGGATGGGCTGCCAAGAGGATCGCTTGGTGATGGATCTGCTCATCGACAGCCGGCAGGTGATCTCGGCAAATCAGACCTTGTTTTTTGCTTTGGTGACAAGTAGGAATGATGGCCATAAATATATAGAAGAACTTTACCAAAAAGGAGTCCGCGCCTTTGTGGTGAATCATATTCCTGCGGGCGACTGGGACGGAGCGGGTTTCGTGGTGGTAAAGGATACTTTGAAGGCTTTGCAGCGTCTTGCGGCATCTCACCGTTCACAGTTCAACATCCCCGTCATCGGCATCACGGGTAGCAACGGCAAGACCATCGTCAAGGAATGGCTGGCTCAGCTGCTTTCGCCCGATTATAATCTTGTTCGCAGCCCCAAGAGCTATAACTCCCAAGTGGGTGTGCCGCTCTCGGTGTGGCAGATGAACGGAGCGCATCAGTTAGGGATTTTTGAGGCGGGGATCTCCAAGTTGGATGAGATGTCGGCCTTGCAGAAAATCATCAAGCCGACCATTGGCATCTTCACTAACATCGGGCAGGCTCACGAAGAGAACTTCATCAGCTATATGCAGAAGGCAGGGGAGAAGCTTAACCTCTTCACTCAGGTGGACACCTTGGTCTATTGCATGGATTACTACGACATCCAGCAGGTGATTCTGCGTGCCGACCTAGGCAAAAAGGTTCATCTGTTGCCCTGGAGCCGTAAATTCAAAGAGGTGCCTGTCTATGTCGCTGCTGTGGAGAAAAAAGAAAGACTGTCATCGTTGGTTGTGGTGTATCAAAATGAGACCATGAAGTTTGACATTCCTTTTGTGGACGATGCCTCCATTGAAAACGCCATCCATTGCATCGTGCTATGCTTGTTTTTGAAGATGGATCCAGCAGTGCTGGCGGAGCGGCTTATGGGTTTGTCGTCCATCGCCATGCGCTTGGAGATTAAAGCGGGAATCAACAACTGCACCTTGGTCAACGACTATTACAACTCTGATGTCAACTCCTTGGCGATTGCTCTCGATGTGATGAACCAACAGCGGCAACATAAAGACAAGGTTTTGATCCTCTCCGACATTCTGCAAAGTGGTCGTGATGAGCAGGAGCTGTATGGCTCCATCGCCCGTCTGATTGAGGAGAAGGGGGTGAACATGCTGATTGGCATAGGACCCGCCCTCATGCGCCAAGCCAAGCTGTTTCCGTTGAAGAGCTGGTTCTTCAAGGATGTCAACGAGTTCATGCAGCGTTTCCCGTTCTCTCAGTTCCACAACCAGACCATCCTGCTGAAAGGCGCGCGCGCTTTCGAGTTTGAGCTGATTGGCATGGAGCTGCAAGAGAAGGCTCATGAAACCGTGCTGGAGATTAACTTCAACCATTTGGTCAACAACTTTAATCATTATCGCTCACTCATCAAGCCGGAGACCAAGCTCATGGTCATGGTGAAGGCTTTCGGCTATGGCAGTGGCAATTACGAGGTGTCGAACATCCTTCAGTTCCATCGTGCGGATTACCTGACAGTGGCTTTTGCCGACGAGGGTGTTGAACTGCGTCGCGCGGGTATCAACTTGCCTATCATGGTGATGAGTCCCGAGGTGAACAGCTACGACAACATCATCAAATACCATCTTGAGCCGGAGGTGTTCAGTTTCCGTAACTTGGCGCTTATCGAGAAGGCTTTGGAAGTCACCGGGGTCACCATCCCGCTTAACGTCCATGTGAAACTCGACACAGGAATGCACCGTCTGGGCTTCTCGTTAAAGGAGCTTCCCGAACTGATTCAACGTATTAAAGCTAACCCGTTGATTCATGTGCGTAGCGTGTTTTCCCATCTGGCCACTGCTGACAATCCTGATGAAGATGCCTTCACCATGAGTCAGTTCAGGGTCTTCGAGGAAGGCAGCCGGATGATTGTTGAGGCCTTCCCATACAAGGTGTTGCGTCACATCTTGAACACGGCGGGCATCACCCGATTCACCCAGTACCAGTTCGACATGGTACGTCTCGGCATCGGCCTTTACGGTGTCGCCACCTGCAAGGAAGATGAAGGCGTGTTGGAGACGGTGGTGTCGCTCAAGACCACCATCAACCAGATTAAAGACATCCCTGCGGGCGACAGCATCGGCTACAATCGTCATGGCAGGGCGCTTCACGACATGCGAATCGGCATTGTGCCCATCGGCTATGCTGACGGCCTCTCGCGTCTGCTGGGCAATGGCAACGGCAAATTCTATATCAACGGCCAACAGGTGTCCATCATCGGCGACATCTGTATGGATATGTGTATGCTTGACCTCACTGGCGTGGAAGCCAAGGAAGGTGATACCGTCGTGATTTTTGATGCGGAGCATAGCATCAACGACATTGCCAATGCTTGCCAGACCATTCCATACGAGGTGATGACACGTATCTCACAGCGTGTGAAGAGAGTTTATTATCAGGAATGATTTTTGGAAAAGATCCGACGTGCTTTTTTATTCCGAAAAAAATGTAGCTTTGCGGAGTGAAGATTAATATATTTACTATGAAAAAAACTATTCTGTTCTTTAGCGTAGCATTGTTGCTGCTCTCTGCTTGTTCAAAACAGCTCCCTCAAGCCAATTACGATGTCATCCCTCAGCCTAAAGAGGTGAAACTCAACGAAGAGAAGCCTTTTGTGCTTCAGGAATCCACGAAGGTTTATTATGAAGAAGGCCTTCAGCGTGAGGCGCAGTTCCTCAGTGAATATGTTCGTGATATCACTGGCGTTGCGCTTGAGACTTCCCCTTTCAACGGTCAGGCTGACGGCATTGTGCTTCAACTTGTCCCCGAAGAATTTGATCATGCTGAAGCATACCAAATCGACATCACGTCGAAGCAAGTCATCATCAAAGGCTCTGATGCCGCGGGTGTGTTCCACGGCATCCAGACCCTCCGCAAAAGCCTCCCCATCTCCCAACTCTCAACTCTCAACTCTCAACTTCCTTGTGGTACCATCCGCGACTGGCCGACTTTCAGCTATCGTGCCATGCACCTCGACCCTTGTCGTCACTTCATGGACCTCGACTCGGTGAAGATCTACATTGACATGCTGGCGTTGCATAACATGAACCAGTTCCATTTCCATCTCAGCGAGGACCAGGGCTGGCGTATCGAGATTAAGAAATATCCGGAATTGACCCAAGTCGGTGCCTATCGCGATGGCACCGTCATCGGGCATAATGGCAATCTTTATGACACTATTCGCCATGGTGGTTTTTATACCCAGGACGAGCTCCGCGACCTTATTCGATATGCTGCTGAACGTCATATCAACATCATCCCTGAGATTGACCTGCCCGGACACATGCAGGCGGCTTTGGCCACCTATCCTCAGCTGGGGTGTACGGGCGGCCCATACGAGGTGTGGAAGCGTTGGGGCGTGTCGGAAGATGTGTTGTGTGCCGGTAATGAACAGGCTATGCAGTTCGCCGAGGATGTGCTTAACGAGGTGATGGACCTCTTCCCTTCACCGTATATCCATATCGGTGGCGATGAGTGTCCCAAGGTGCGCTGGGAGCAATGCCGTAAATGCCAGAAGAAGATCAAGGAGCTGGGAATCAAAGGGGATGAAAAATTCTCCAAAGAGGACTATCTTCAAAGCTATGTGATGAACCGGATGGCTAAGGTGGTGGAAGCCCGTGGACGGCGTGTCATCGGTTGGGACGAGATCCTCGAGGGTAATGTCTCTGAGACGGCTATCATCATGAGCTGGCGTGGTACCGAAGGGGGCATCGAGGCGGCACGGAAAGGGCATGATGTCATCATGGCTCCTTATTCGCATCTTTATTTCGACTATTATCAAAGCGAAGACATCGCCAATGAACCTCTTTGCATTGGAGGCTACCTGCCCGTGGAGCGTGTCTTCGAATTCAAACCCCTTCCCGAGGAGCTGACACCTGAACAACAGAAACATATCATCGGCGTGCAGGCGAACATCTGGACAGAATATATCGCTTCGTTCAATCATGTCCAATACATGGCGATGCCCCGTATGGATGCCTTGACCGAGATTCAATGGAACAACCCTGAACAGCGTGACTTTGAGGCTTTTGTGGAACGTTGCCGCAAGATGACTCAACTTTATGACTTGTATCATTATAATTATGCCAAACATATCTTCAACCCGCAGCCTTGGATTGATACGGTAGCCCCCAACTTGGTTACTCATCGACCTGTTATGCTGAAAGAGGAGCCTGATGAACGCTATGCCTACGAGGGTGCCACGGTGCTCAACGACGGAAACTTGGGTCGTGGTGCCTATAACTCAGGACGTTGGCTGGGCTTTTATGGAAAACCATTAGACGCCTTTTTTGATTTGAAAGAACCTCAGAAGATGTCGCATGTGCGTTTTCGTGCCAACGTCAACAAAGGAGCTTGGATCTATAATCCCAAAAAGGCCACGGTGAGATTGTCTAATGACGGCCAGCATTTCTATTGGGTTTGTGACAAGACCTTTCCCATCTCGGGATGGGCTGACAAGGATGGTATCTTCACTTATGAGTTGACGTTTGAGCCTGTTGCTGCGCGTTACGTGGAGGTCCTCATTGAGGGCTTCGATCTGCCTGAAGACCACAGTGGCTATGGCAATCCCGCATGGCTCTTCGTTGATGAAATTGAAGTCAATTGATAATTTAGAATTTAGAGTTGTTCTCCGCTCCCTCTAAATTCTAAATTCTAAATTCTAAATTTTCTTCAGCAGGATAATGTACACGGGGAAGTGGTCGCTGTACCCGTTCATCCATACACCGGAGCCGAAGGTTCGGAAGGGGAAGCCGTTGTAGCGTCCGCCGTGTTGTTTCAGGAACTCCTTGTTGTGAACCTTGGCGTTTTTATATTGATAGGTGCTGTAGTCGGTGGGCAGCAGTCCCGGGGTGATGACGGTTTGGTCGAGGACACCTGGCACGTCGTTGTAGTAGTTGGTTCCGATGCCGTTTTTGTGAAGCTCATACATGGGGTTGAAGAACTCTCCTTCTTTGAGCCGTTTCATGTCGCCAGTGGCACGGAGGTATTTGGTGACCGTTTTGTTGGTGGGGTAGTCGTTGTAGTCGCCCATCATGACCACTTTGGCGTTAGGGTTCTCGGCAATCAGCGAGTCGGCGATATGGCGGCATAGGGTCGCAGCTGCGGCACGGCCTGGCATGGAGCGCTTCTCTCCACCGTAACGTGAGGGCCAGTGCATCACGATGAAATGCATGGGCTCACCGTCGAAGAGGCCGGAGACCAACAGCTGGTCACGGGTGATGTGGTCGGGCTCGCCCGGTACAATGGTGCGGTACGACTTGGTGCCAGTCACCTTAAGATACTTTGGATTATAGATTAACGCCACATCGACACCGCGTCGGTCGGGGGAGTCGTAATGCACAATCTGATAGTTGCGGTCTTTGATCTCTGGCTGAATCACCAGGTCTTCAATCACATGACGGTTCTCAATTTCCGACAAACCCAGAACGGCCACGCCGTCGGGAGTGTAATCCGTGCCGATGGTGGAGATGGCGTAGGCCATGTTGTGCAGCTTCGACAGGTATTTCTCGGTGTTCCATTGGTTGGTTCCGTCAGGCAGGAACTCCGCGTCGTCTTTCAACGGGTCGTCAATGGTGTCAAAGAGGTTCTCCAAGTTGTAGAAGCCGACAAGGCCTATCTTATAGGCTTGTTTTTCTTGTGCGGAAGCACGATCCATCCCAAAGCAGAAGGCGAGAAGGATGAATATGAATGCAATGTGCTTGTTCATCGTGATGAATACTGTTATGATAGTTTACGCTGCAAATTTAGATTTTTTTTCATTGAAAACAAAAAAGTTTTGAATTCATTAAAAATGTATGGTAAAAGTTCAAGACGGTATGTTTTTTTTCCTATCTTTGTTCGTTTATTACAAGTCCTATTTTTAGCGAAACAAATCACAATCATTTCAATATGAAAAAAACTCTACTCTTAATGGTCACAGTGTTGTTGCTGACAGGGGTGCGAGCCCAGGTCGTCGATTCCACTGACCTGAACCAAAATGACTTGCCAACGGTGATCTTGATGGATTCCGACTTCGAGGAGTCCTCCACCTCGGTTAACGATGCTTCTACCTTACTCAACTCGTCGCGTGACGTGTTCAACAGCATCGCTGCTTACAATTTCGGTTCGTTGCGTTATCGTGTGCGTGGCAATGACTCGAAGTACAGTGATGTGATGATTAACGGCATCTCGATGAACGATCCAGAGACAGGGCGTCCGGTCTTCTCCAACTGGGGAGGTCTCAACGATGCTTTCCGCAACTCTGTCCTTGTCGAAGGTCTTGGAAAGACCTACGCTGGTTTTGGTGGTTTGGGTGGCCTCACCGCTTATTCAACCCGCGCTTCCCAGTATCGCAAACAGATTTCGGTGAGCTATGCCTTTTCCAACCGTTCCTACAATCACCGCGCCATGGCCTCCATCGGCACAGGTGAGATGGGCAATGGCTGGTATCTGATGGCTGCGGCCAGTGGTCGTTATGCAGGTGAAGGCTATACCGAAGGCACTTTCTACCGTGCTTACAGTTACTTCCTCTCCTTGGAGAAGAAGATTAACGAAAAACACAGCATCGATGTCACCGTGTTTGGTGCTCCCTCGCAGCGTGGTGGATCTTCTCCCGTGGTACAGGAGGTGTACGACCTTGTCGGATCCAACTACTACAATCCTAACTGGGGTTACCAAACTAATGGCGCGACAGGAGAACAGTTCAAGCGTAACTCTCGCGTGAGCACTTACCACCAGCCTTTCGCTCAACTCACCTGGTATTGGACACCCAACAAGAACACCGAGTTTAACACTTCGGTTTATTATTTCAGCGGCCCGGGCGGCCAAACCAGCCTTGAATGGGGTGAAGCCAAAGATCCGCGTCCCGACTATTATAAGAACTTGCCGAGCTATTATCTGACCAATGCTCATAGTACAGCGGAAATTGAAGATATGACTCATGCTTGGGAAAATAGAGATCCGAACATCATTCAGATAAATTGGGATGAACTCTACAACGCCAATCGCAACCATGTCTTCACGGTTGAAAACGCCAACAACGGAACGGATGGCACTATCACGGGTGCGTTCTCGAAATATATCCTTGCCGAGCGTCATTATGACAAACGGCAAATGGGCAATGCCACCTATTTCAAACATGAGTTCCAACCCAACCTCATCATGACTGGCGGTTTTGCTGTGAATGCCTCCAGAACCCATTACTATGAATGTGTCAACGACCTTCTCGGGGGCCAATACTACTATGATATTAATAAGTATGCCGAAAACCTCGAAACTGCCGAATGCCAAACCAATTTGCTCAACCCCAACCATGTGGCTAAAGTCGGAGACATCATCGGCTATAACTATTACGCTAACCGCAACTATGGCCGTATCTGGGATCAGATAGACTGGCTGGTCGGCAACTTCGACCTTTATCTCGGTTTTCAAGCCGAATTCACGCAGATCTGGCGCGAGGGTCTTTGGCAAAGCGGCTCCTTCGCCGACAATTCCTACGGCAAGGACAAGATGCATAACTTCTTCGACCCAGGAGTCAAGGCGGGTGTTACTTACGCCATCAATGGTCGTAACCACATCGTCGCAAACATGGCTTATATGTTCCAATCCCCGCAGTTTAGGGATATCTATGTGTCACCTCGTACCCGACAAACAGTGGTCGAAGGCGATCTGAGGAGTGAACGTATCAACGCCTTTGACTTGAGCTATCTTTACCGCTCACCAGAGTTCAAATTCCGCGTGACGGGTTATTATTACACCTACCAGAATCTTATCTGGAACCGTAGCTTCTATTGTGAGAATGTGTACCAGAATACCTCGACGAGTGCTAACTCCTACACCAGTGAGTTCGTCAACTTTATTATGACCGACATCAAGCAAAAGAGTCTTGGTGTGGAACTCGGTGCAGAATACAAGGTGACTCCTACCGTTACCTTGCAAGCTGCCGCCGCCAATGGCATCCATGTCTATAATAACAACCCCAACTTCTCGGTATATGATGATAACAACGCCACCGCTTATATCCCAAGCAGTGTCGCCTACTTGAAAGACTACCATGTGTCATCAGGTCCCGAGACGGTGGCCTCATTGGGTATCAAATATAACTCTCCCAAATACTGGTGGGTGAGCCTCAACGGAAACTATATGGCTAACATGTATTTCGACGTGAACCCCTATAACCATACCGCAGAAGGTATGTTGCATTATTCCCAGGATGACATCCGTATTAAAGACGTGCTGACCCAGACACCTATGAAGCCTGCTTTCACGCTTGATTTCTATGGCGGGTTCTCCAAACGTTATAAAGGATATTATTTCTTGGTGAATGTGAGCGTCAACAACGTGCTTAACAACAAGAGCACCATCCTGTATGGTTACGAGCAGCTGCGTTTCAACGCCAACAATCCCCAGATGTTCCCTGAGAAATATTCCTATATGTATGGGCTGAATTATTTTATCAGCCTGACGGTGAGGAAATAATTGATAGTTGAGAATAGTTAAATATAAATATTGTAAATATGAAAAAAGTATTAAAATCTAGTTTTTTGCTTCTTGCTTTGCTGAGCATTTTGTTTGTCTCTTGCAAGAAAGACTATCCAGAACCGCCTATCCAGCTTTTGCCAATAGGCCAGGTTTATACCATTGACTCGATACTTGCCATGGAATCAGGCACTGTGTTTAAGGAGGACGCCTCGGTGTATGGCATCATCACTGCTGATGAACAGTCGGGTAACCTCTACAAGTCCGCCTTCATGCAAGACCCCAAAACGGGTGCCGCCCTCGAGCTTCACCTCAACGCTGTCAGCGGTGTGCGTATCGGTGACTCCATCCGTGTCTATCTGAAGGATGTCACGTACTCTTTGTATAACAACCTGCCCCAGCTGAGCAACTTTGAAGCTGACGGCCATATCGTTATCCTGGCCAATAACAAGGACATCGAGCCTGCCAAAGCTACCATTGCTGAAATCAACCAAGGGAAATACCTTGCTGGTTTGGTTCGCTTGGAGAATGTGAAATTCACGGAGCAGAATACCTTCGCGGATGCCACCACCTCAGGAAACCGTACCTTGATCGACGCCTTGGATCCTTCCAACAACGTCATCGTCCGTACCAGCAACTATGCTAATTTCGCTTATGACTCACTGCCTCAAGGCACAGGTAATCTGGTCGCCATCGCTTCGGTCTATAACAGTACTTGGCAACTCTATATCCGCTCCGCAAAAGAGTTGGAATTCGATGACTATGTGCCAGGAGGTAATTCGGGCTTGCCCTACTTCCAAGATTTCGCTACTTCTTTTGGCACTTACACGACTTACAGTGTGGCGGGCGACCAGGAGTGGGAAATTGACTATAACACCGCGAAGATGACTGGCCATGTCGGTAGCAATAATTATGTCAACGAAGACTGGCTGCTGTCGGCTCCTGTCGCTCTTACGAATGTTGATCATGTGAAGGTGTGTGTGAATTATGCTGCTCAATATCAGAACAGCAACACCGAAGACGTGACGCTGCAAATCTCCAAGAATTATAAGGCAGGGTCAGATCCTCTCTCGGCTGACTGGATCCAGATGCCTGTCACTTATCCCAACACCGCAAACTGGTCAGACTTCCAGACGGTTGAGACCAGCCTTGATGAGTTCCTTGGTGAGACTGTCACGGTGGCTATCAAATTCGTTTCGTCAGAGAAACAGTCCAGAACCATTGAGGTGAAATATATCCTTGTACAAGAAGGTGAGCCTGGCAATGGTCCAACACCTCCCACGCCTCCTACCCCAGATGGTGAACTTCAAAACATGCCGTATAGTCAGTCCTTCGATTCGGAGTTCGGAACCTACATCCAGAAAGACGTGTTAGGACCTCAGTCCTGGATCATCGATTATCATACCGCCAAGATGACGGGCTTTGTGAGTGGCTCCTCAAACGCTAATGAAGACTGGCTCATCTCTTCGCCGGTGGCTGTCACGGGAGTCAGTGAGGCTAAGGTCTCTGTCAATTATGCCGCTCAATACAAAAACAGTAATGCGCGTGATGTGACCTTGCAGGTTTCTACGGATTATGTCTTTGGCAACGATCCTGCTACGGCTACGTGGACGGAGATGTCGGCCACTTATCCAAATACAGCCAACTGGAACGACTTCCAAACGGTTGAAACCAGCTTGAATGGCTTTATCGGACAGAATGTCACGGTGGCCATCAAATTCACCTCCACGGATTCTGAGTCCAGAACCATCGAGATTAAGAGCATCACGGTTCAGGAAGGCCATGCTGACGGTGGCGAAACGCCACCCACGCCTCCAACCCCAGACGGTGAGCTTCAAAACATGCCTTACACTCAGTCCTTCGATTCTGAGTTTGGAAGCTACATCACGAAAGACGTGTTAGGACCTCAGTCTTGGATGATCGATTATAACACGGCTAAGATGACGGGTTATGTGAGTGGCTCGTCTCACGCTAACGAAGACTGGCTCATCTCTTCACCAGTGGCTGTCACGGGAGTTAGTGAGGCTAAGGTCTCCGTTAATTATGCTGCTCAATACAAAAACAGTAATGCGCGTGATGTGACCTTGCAGGTTTCTACAAATTATGTTTATGGCAACGATCCTGCTACGGCTACATGGACGGAAATGTCGGCCACTTATCCAAACACAGCAAACTGGAACGACTTCCAAACGGTTGAAACCAGCTTGAATGGCTTTATCGGACAGAATGTCACGGTGGCCATCAGATTCACTTCCACGGATTCTGAGTCCAGAACCATCGAGATCAAGAGCATCACGGTTCAGGAAGGCCATGCTGACGGTGGCGAAACGCCTCCCACGCCTCCTACCCCAGATGGTGAGCTTCAAAACATGCCTTACTCTCAGTCCTTCGATTCTGAGTTTGGAAGCTACATCACGAAAGACGTGTTAGGACCTCAGTCTTGGATGATCGATTATAACACGGCTAAGATGACGGGTTATGTGAGTGGCTCGTCTCATGCTAACGAAGACTGGCTCATCTCTTCGCCGGTGGCTGTCACTGGAGTCAGTGATGCCAAGGTCTCTGTTAATTATGCAGCTCAATATCAAAATAGCAATGCCAAAGACGTGACCTTGCAGGTTTCTACAAATTATGTTTATGGAAACGATCCGACTACGGCTACATGGACAGAGATGTCGGCTGTTTATCCAAACACAGCAAACTGGAGTGATTTCCAAACGGTTGAAACCAGCCTGAATGACTTTATGGGACAGAATGTCACGGTGGCCATCAAATTCACTTCCACGGATTCTGAGTCCAGAACCTTTGAGGTCAAGCGTATCACCGTCCAAGAAGGTCAGGCCAATGGTGGTGGCGACACGCCTCCCACACCTCCTACCCCGGGTGAAGGGGAAGGCAGTGGCACACAAGCTGACCCGTATAATGTTGCAGCAGGAATCGCCTTGCAGAGTGAAAAGCCTGTCGCATGGGTGAGAGGCTATATTGTGGGTTCAGTGAAGAGTGGAAACAATGCTGTGAGTTCTAACGACCAGATTAACTGGGCCGCTCCTTTCGATCTTGACACCAATGTGCTTATTGCTGATGATCCCGATTGCAAGGATGTGAGTTCATGTATCATTGTGAACCTGCCTGCAGGTAAGCCTTTGCGTGCTCAAGTGAACCTTAAGGATCATCCGGAAAATTTGGGAAAGGTCTTGTCAGTGAATGGCAAGCTTCGCACCTATTTTGGTCAGGCAGGCCTTCGTGACAGTGGTGGCACGGAGAGTGACTTTGTGCTTGGAAGGTAATTTAATCCATAAAATAACTTTTGAACATGTCAGAAAACTTAGTCATCATACCCACCTATAAAGAGAAAGAAAACATCGAGAAGATTATCCGTTATGTCTTTAACCTGCCGATGGCTTTCGATATCCTCATCATCGACGACAACAGTCCCGATGGCACCGCGGATATCGTGAAAGGCATGATGGCTGAGTTTTCCGACTGTTTGTTCCTGCTGGAACGTCCTGGCAAACTAGGCCTCGGTACCGCCTATATCATGGGCTTCAAATGGGCTTTGGAGCGGGACTACCAGTATGTGTTCGAGATGGATGCCGACTTCTCGCATAACCCTGATGACCTGGCGCGACTGCATGACGCCTGCGCTAATGGTGCTGACCTTTCCGTGGGCTCCCGCTACAAGACGGGCGTCAACGTGGTCAACTGGCCTATGGGTCGTGTGCTGATGTCGTACTACGCCTCGGCATACGTGCGTTTCATCACCCGCATGAAAGTGCGTGACACCACGGCAGGCTTCGTGTGTTACACGAGAAAGGTCTTGGAGACCATCGACTTCGACCGTATTAAGTTCGTGGGCTATGCCTTCCAAATCGAGATGAAATATACCGCCTGGAAGCTGGGCTTCAAAATCGAAGAGGTGCCGATCATCTTCACCGACCGCCGCGAAGGACAGTCGAAGATGAGCAAAGGCATCTTCAGAGAAGCCATTTTCGGCGTGCTTAACTTACGCTGGAGAGGCATGACAGGAAAGATTAAACCTAAGAAAGTCTGATGAATTATTTGATTAAAAATGCGACACTTGTCAACGAAGGTATGACCTTCCTGGCAAGTGTCTTTATTTCTGATGGCAAGATAGCCAAAATCGTGCCTGATGGCGAGCCTTTTGATGCGGGCTCCGCCTCGGTAATCGATGGTACGGGTAAATACCTTATCCCCGGCATCATCGACGAACACGTGCATTTTCGTGAGCCGGGATTGACCCATAAGGCGGATCTTTATACGGAGAGCCGCGCTGCCGTGGCTGGTGGGGTGACCTCGTTCATGGACATGCCTAACACGCTCCCGCAAACCACTACGCAAGCGCTGCTGCAACAGAAGTTCGACCTCGCCGCAGAGAAGTCACTGGCCAACTATTCCTTCTATCTTGGCGCGACGAACGATAACCTGGCAGAAGTGGTGAAGACTGACCCCAAAAAGGTGTGTGGCATCAAGCTCTTCATGGGTTCCAGCACAGGTAACATGTTGGTGGACCAAAACGAGGTGCTGGTGCGGCTGTTTAGAGAATCTCCCTGCTTGATAGCCGCCCATTGTGAGGACGAGCAGACTATTCATGCCAATACCGTGCGTTGTAAAGACCTTGTGGCGAAGGGAGAAGTGGTTCCGGATGCCGGCATCCATCCTTTTGTCCGCACCATGGAGGCGTGCTATAAATCCTCGTCAAAGGCCGTCGATATGGCGGAGAAGTTCGGGGCACGGCTGCATCTGATGCATATCTCCACAAAAGCGGAATTGGCCTTGTTTAGAAACGACATCCCATTGCGCGACAAGAGAATCACTGCGGAGACTTGCCCTCATTATCTGTGGTTTGATGATCATGACTATGAGAAGAAGGGATTTGCTATCAAGTGTAATCCCGCTATCAAGTCGCATCGTGACCGTGAGGCCTTGCTTCAGGCCTTGCAAACGGGAATTATTGATACGATTGGCACTGATCATGCGCCTCATCTGCGAGAGGAGAAGTTTACCGATGACTATTTCACCAGCAAGTCAGGATTCCCTTCCATCCAGCATTCGTTGCAAGTGATGGTGGAGGTGATGCGTGACAATGGCCTTGATTTTCCTCAGCTGGTGCAGCTGATGTGCCATAATCCAGCGATTTTGTATCGTATTGACCGTCGAGGTTTTATCCGTGAAGGCTATCATGCTGATTTGGTCATGGTGGATTTCAACCATCAAGGGATGATTTCCAACGCTGATGAGCTGTCGAAATGTGGATGGACTCCATACGATGGCTTGGAGGTTCATTCGATAGTGACGCATACCTTTGTCAATGGCCATTTGGCGTTTGAAAACGGCGTTTTCCACGAGGAAAACAAAGGGGAACGACTGGAATTTAATTGAGAATTAAGAATTAATAATTTAGAGCCTTGAAAGGGTCACATACTACAGCCGGGGGTGCAACCCCGGGGAATAAAATATGATGAAAAAAAGGATATTTTTGGTGTTTATTTGGGCATTGCTGATGGTTTCGTGCGGCAATGGCTATACGGAAAAAGTAATTGAAAGTTATGATAGCGGGAAGCCTTATTTGGTACGCGTTTACGACCGTTCTGGAACGTGTATCAAGGAAATAGGGTACTATGAGAGTGGTGCTTTAATGATGGAAGGTGCCATAAAGGATGGGCATCGCGAGGGGCCGTGGACGAGCTATTATGAAGATGGCAAAACGCAGACCACTGGCTTTTTTCACGAGGGGCTTCGTACGGGCAAAGCTACTGTATATCACCCCAACGGGCATCTTTACATGGAAGGCAATTACACCAACAATCATCACAGTGGTGTATGGACTTATTATGATGAGCAGGGGTATTTGTTGAGAACCGACGATTATGGGGATGGGGAGTGATCAGAAATCGTCTTTCATCTTCTCAATCATGCGGCGTTCTTTCTTGGTGGGTCGTCCCGCGCCTCTGTCACGATACTCGCTTTTATAGGCGTGCATAAACTCGATACGCTCGTATTCTTCTTTGGGAGTCAGGTCGGTATAGACTTCAGGCACTTGTTTGGCGGAGACGCGGTTTTTGATGACGGTCTTCACCTGAACCACCTTGTGCAGTTGTTCGATTTGCACTTGTATGACTTCCCCTTCCTTGACTTCCCTTGAGGGTTTCACAGCGGTGTCGTTGATTTTGACTTTGCCCCCTTTGATGGCATCGGTGGCAATGGCACGGGTCTTAAAGAGCCTTGCCGCCCACAGCCATTTGTCGAGTCTTACCCCTTGTTCTTCCATTGAATTTATAATTTATAATTTAGAATTTAGAGATTTCCCCGCTCCCTCTAAATTCTAAATTCTTAATTATTAATTACTTTTCCTTGAAAATCATCTGAATCGGCACTCCGGAGAAGTTCCAGTGTTCTCTGATTTTGTTCTCCAAGAAACGCTCATACGATTCTTTCACGTCCTTGGGAAGGTTACAGAAGAAGATGAATTGTGGGAACACGCTCTTGAGTTGAGTGATGTATTTGATTTTGATATAGCGTCCACGGGATGCCGTCGGGGGTGGCACAGAGCCAATGACTTCGAGCATGACATCGTTAAGTTCGCGGACGGAGATGCGTCGTTCGCGGTTCTCATAGACTTGATGTGCGGTTTCCAGCACTTTGAAGATGCGTTGTTTGTTGATGGCCGAGGTGAAGATGATGGGGTAGTCGGTGAAGGGTGCTGTCTTGGCGCGGATTTGTTGCTCAAAAGCAAGATGGGTGTTGGAGTCCTTCTCGATGAGGTCCCATTTGTTCACCACCACCACGAGTCCTTTGCGGTTTTTCTCGATAAGTCGAAGGATGTTCATGTCCTGGGCCTCGAAGCCGTTTTGCGCGTCGATCATGAGGATGGCCACGTCGCAGTTTTCGATGGCGCGGATGGAACGCATCACGGAATAGAACTCGATGTCTTCTTCCACTTTGCTTTTCTTGCGAAGTCCTGCGGTGTCAACCAACATAAAGTCCATGCCGAAGGCGTTGTATCGGGTGTCGTTGGTGTCGCGTGTAGTGCCAGCGATGTCGGTGACGATGTGTCTGTCCGTGCCGAGGAAGGCGTTGATGAGGGATGATTTTCCCACGTTAGGTCTTCCCACCACAGTGAAACGGGGCAACGAGGTGTCGAAGTCGGTGGTGTCGCTGGGAAGCAGCTCACACACTTTGTCCAACAGTTCGCCGGTGCCGGTGCCTGTCATGGCTGAGATGGGGTAGGGGTCGCCTAAGCCCAGGGCATAGAACTCGCTGGCCAACACCTCTTTGTTTGGCTCGTCGATTTTGTTCACGGCGAGGAGCACAGGCTTCTTTTGTTGTCGAAGGACGAGTCCCACTTCTTCGTCGAGGACATGGAGGCCGTCGCGTCCGTTCACGACAAAGATGATGACGTCGGCCTCATCGATGGCGAGGTCCACCTGTTTGCGGATTTCTTCCTCGAAGATGTCGTCTGAACCCACCACATAGCCGCCGGTGTCGATGACGGTGAATTCCTTTCCGTTCCAGTCGCTTTTTCCATAGTGGCGGTCGCGCGTCACGCCGCTGGTCTCTTCCACAATGGCTTGACGCTGCTTTAGCATACGGTTAAACAAGGTTGATTTTCCCACGTTGGGACGGCCTACTATTGCTACGATGTTTGACATAAACCTATATTTTGGCTGCAAAGATAATACTAATTTAGAATTTAGAATTTAGAATTTAGAGATTTCCCCGCTCCCTCTAAATTCTAAATTCTAAATTCTTAATTCCAGATCACGCTTCATATCCAAAGCGTTTCAGTTCTTGTTCGTTGTCGCGCCAGTCTTTATCGACTTTCACGAATAGCTCCAGGAAGATTTTCTTTCCGGTGAACTCCTCGATGTCGGTTCGGGCCTGCATGCCCAGTTTTTTGATGGCGCTGCCGCCCTTGCCGATGATGATGGCTTTTTGAGACTCGCGTGCCACGTAGATGGTAGCCCGGATGACGATATGCTTGTCGCGTTCCTCGTAAGAGTCCACATCGACTTGTGCCGAATAGGGGATCTCTTGCTGGTAGTTAAGGAGGATTTTCTCTCGGATGATTTCCGTGATGAAGAACCGCATGGACTTATCGGTCAGTTCGTCTTTGGGGAAGTAAGGCGGGCATTCCGGCAATTTGGTGAGGATCTGCTCGAAGACGTGTTGGATGTTAGCGTTGTGTTGCGCCGAGATGGGGAACACAGTGGCGTTTGGGAGTTCTTTTTCCCAGTATGTGATGGCTTCTTCCACTCCTTTTTGGTTGGAGAGGTCGATTTTATTGATGAGCACGAAAACTGGGATGTCTGTTTTTTTCAGTTTCTCGACGGTGTTTTCCTCTATTTTTTTGTCAGTGATGTCCACGACAAAGAGGATGAGGTCCGCGTCGATCAGGGCGACGTTGACGAACTGGTTCATGATCTCATGCATCTTGTAGGCGGGATCTTTGATGATGCCCGGCGTGTCGGAGAAGACCATCTGGAAGTCGTCACCGTTGACGATGCCGAGGATTCGGTGTCTGGTGGTTTGTGCTTTGGAGGTGATAATGGAGATTTTCTCTCCCACCAATTGGTTCATGAGGGTCGATTTGCCCACGTTGGGTCGCCCTATAATGTTGACATAGCCTGCTTTATGTGCCATAATTCAAAAAAAATCCTAAAAAGACTTGCGCCGTATTAAAACAAAGTGTAATTTTGCAGCCATATTCATGATGCGGGGTGGAGCAGAGGCAGCTCGTTGGGCTCATAACCCAAAGGTCGCAGGTTCGAGTCCTGCCCCCGCTACTAAAAAAGCCGGACTCGAAGTCCGGCTTTTTCTTTTGTTATTCTTCCTCAAGCGTCATTTCTCCCTCGATGTTTCCTAAGAGCGTGGCCTGAACCATGTTGAACAAAGTGGATCCATGGCCTTCCACATCGCCTTCGACAGTCAAGACACCGTCCTCGAGAATACCCACCATGTTGATGTTCAATACGATGTCAATATCCATGACAAGACTGACAACCGTGGAGTATTCAAATTGGTCGAACGTAAACTTGTTGCCGTTTCGGATGCCTGTAAGGATGATCTCCGTATTATCGATGGTGAAAGAGGCTTGTGCTTGGTTGTCGGCTGTTGCGCTCAACCTCATTTCGCCTTTCTCTTCTATGTTGATCTGGTTTCCGTCGATAGCGGGGGTGTCGGATGTCACATCGCAGTTGATTTTGATGTTTCCGAAGAAGGTGCCAATCACTTCATCCTCCGTGGGAGGAAGGACGGCGGTGATGACCATGGCGGCAGTGTTTTTCTTGCCCACCTCATCCGTGACCGTGGCGGTGATTTCGAGTGTCATTGGCGTTTTTGGGATGTAGGTCTCAATGAATTCCATCTCTCCCGCTTCGCTGCCCGTGAGGTCTCTTGACTCCTGATGGAGGATGGTGCCGTTTGAGTCGTTGATGACAAAAAGATAGGTCTTTAAGGGCTTGCCACTGGTTTCATTGGGCCATGCTTTGATTTTAAAACGCAACTCCGATTCAGTATAGACGGTGTTGTTGTTCATGGCATAACCTTCTTCTTCAATGAAGACGATATTTGGCTTTTGTTCCAGAAGTTCATCGAAGGCCCCTGGGTCACAGCTTGTGAAAAACAATGCGCTGAAGAGGCAAATAAAAGCTAAACTTATTCTTTTCATGATGGATGATTTTAGAGGGTTGGTGAAAAACTGCGTTTCTTATTTGGATGAGTGTGTTACCTTGGTAAGCATGCCGGTGAAGTTGCCGGTGGCTGTGAGCGGAACAGGTATCGGGACATCAGGGAATGTAGCCTGTCCTACGCCTTCGAAAGGTCCTTCCATGTTGATGGTGTTCCCGTTGAGGACACTTGTGGGGGTCATTTGAATCATGACATCAGAACCGTTGTTTTCCTTGTAGTTGTAGGAAAGAACGCCGAAGTCGATGCTGTTTCCGGACACAGCGGCATCCGTTTCATAGTCTTCTTTGTTCATGGTAAACACCACATGCACAATGTCTTCAGTGCTGCCTGGGGTGATCACGGCGGACAAATCGATGGTCAGACCATCAAGAGGCATGCTGTATTGTGGTGCATTAGGGACACTGAGCGTGCCATTGAGGACAATAGACCCGGTGTAGGAACCGATGAATTGATGGTTGTCTGGCTGCTGAACCATGAAATGCGCTACCAAGTGGCGGTCGGCTGTAGCCTCGAAGCTGTATTTGTTGTTGGTTGTCAGTTCGTTGCCGTTTTCAGTCCAGTTGACGAAGATGTACCCATTGTTAGGTGTTGCCGTCAACGTGCAGGTCTCGCCGTTTGAATAGGTGCCAGTTCCTGTAATGGTGCCGCCATTTGCGGGATCAGCTGAGGCGGTAATCGTGCGATCGGGTTGGCATGAAATGAAGGCTACCGCTAAGCAGCACATCATCAGTAAAAGCATTTTTTTCATTTCGTTATGTTTTGGTTAATAATATGGACAAAAAATTATTTTTTCGCAAATATAAGGCCAAAATCGATACATTTGTTAGTTTTGCAAAAAAATAACACCTATTTTTTAATAATTCATGAAAATTGTGAAAAAAAGTTGGGCGTTGTTGGCCGTGGTTCTCGCCGTGGTCTTGTCGCTATGCTTGTTGCAGATTCTCGGACCTGTTACGGGTCCTATGCCGTTGTGGATGTCCATCATCCCCCCATTAGTAGCTATCGTGATGGCTTTGTTGCTCAAAGAGGTGTTGTCGTCTTTGTTTTTGGGTGTGTTGACAGGAACTTTTCTCATGGCCTTGTATTCGGGGTCCTCGCCCTGGGTGTCCTTGTCAGGAGGGATGTTGCGTGTCGTTGACACTTATATCGTTGGTTCACTGTATGATGCTGACCACGTGAAGATTATCGTGTTCACCATGCTGATTGGTGGCATGGTGAGGATTATCACCGTCAATGGGGGTATGCAAGGGGTGGTGAACTGGTTGTCGAAGCGGGCTCGCGGCTCTCGTTCTGGGCAGTTGATGACGTTTATCATGGATCTTTGTGTGTTTTTTGATGACTATTCCAATACTTTGGTGGTGGGTAACACCATGCGTCCTTTGGCTGACAAGCTGCATATCTCGCGTGAGAAACTCTCATATATCGTTGACTCCACCTCGGCGCCAGTGGTAGCGGTGGCTTTTATCACCACATGGATTGGCGCGGAGCTGAGTTATATACAAGGTGGAATCGAAGCCATCGGGCTGGATATGTCGTCCTATTCGGTGTTCTTTAATTCTTTGGCTTATAGCTTTTATCCTTTTCTCACTTTGGCTTTTGTGCTGATGCTTATCCTGTCGGGCCGTGATTTTGGTCCGATGCTCACGGCGGAACGCAACGCTCGGATGGCTTCGGGCGAAAAGGGATGCGCCACAGAGTCGGGGGTGTCGGCCTCCGCTCATGCTATTGATGCCCTCATTCCGTTGGTGGTGTTGATTGTGGGTACGGTTATTGGCTTGTTTGTTACGGGCTATGATGCACAGATATGGTCCCAGCCTTCACAGGGCTTTTTCTCAAAACTCTCTTCCACCATTGGCGCGGCCGATTCGTATCAGGCCTTGGTGTGGTCATCGTTGGTGTCGTTGTTGACTGCCATTGTCGTGACGATCTGCCGGGGTCATAAAAAGTTCACGGTGGTGATGGAGTCGGTGGTGGAAGGTTTCAAGTCCATGTTGAATGCTGTGGTCATTCTCACCATGGCTTGGTCGATTGCTTTGCTGACCAAGGACATGCATACAGCGGAGTTTGTCTCTCAGCTGTTGCTGAAATGGTCGTTGTCGCCGGTCTTAGTGCCTGCAATCACCTTTGTGTTGGCAGGTTTGATTGGTTTCTCAACTGGTACATCCTGGGGCACGATGGCGATTCTATATCCTTTGATTCTGCCGTCTTCTTGGCTGTTGTGTCAAAGTCAGGGTCTTTCCGTGGAGGCCACGATGCCCATCTTCTATAATGTGGTGGCGTCGGTGATGGCGGGAGCGGTGATGGGTGACCATTGCTCGCCGATTTCGGATACCACCATCATGAGTTCCTTGTCGAGTCAATGTGACCATTTGCAGCATGTGAAGACACAGATGCCTTACGCTTTGACGGTGGGCAGTGTGGCGCTTTTTGTCGGTGTGTTACCCAGTGCTATAGGCTTGCCGTCCTGGCTTTCCTTTGTGATTTCCTTGACTATTTTAGGTTTGATTGTCAGATTCTTCGGTAAAAAAACCTCTTCGATCTCTAACCTTTAACCTCTCTCTGTCCCTCATACTGTTGCACTTCGTCGTATTTATAGACGAGTTCGATGCCCACCTCTTTGAACATGGCTTCGCTTTCGGCGCCGTCGTGGTAGCGTCGTTCGCACACCACGCGGACGATGCCGCAGTTGATGATGAGCATGGCGCAGGTGCGGCAGGGGGTCATGCGGCAATAGAGGGTGCTGCCGTCGAGGGCGATGCCGCGTCGGGCGGCCTGGCAGATGGCGTTTTGCTCGGCGTGTACGGTGCGCACGCAGTGCTGGGTCACGGAACCGTCTTCGTGGATCACTTTACGGAAGAGATGTCCCACGTCGTCACAGTGGGGAAGTCCTTTTGGGGAGCCCACGTAGCCTGTCACAAGGATTTGCTTGTCCTTGACGATGACACAGCCGCTGCGACCGCGGTCGCAGGTGGCGCGTTCCGACACCGTGTCGGCAAGGTTCAGAAAATAGTCGTCCCACGAGGGGCGCACATGGAGCTGAGTGAGGACTTTCTCCACTTGCAGATGCAATTCGGCGATGGTGCCGTCGTTCATGAACACGAAGTCGGCTTGTCGGATGCATTCTCCTAAGTTCTGTTTGTTGGGGTCGGTGGCAGTCATCTCCCGTTCCTCGTTGGCGACGAAAGTCTCAAAGCTGACATGGTCGGTCTCGGAGCCGCGTAGATAGATGCGGTCGTAACGGATCTTACGGTCGGCATCAACCGCGAAGAGGTAGAACTCGCCTTTCTGTCTTAGCGAGGCGATCTCGCCTGGGGTGCGCACGCTCTCGATGACGGCATTCTTGCCGTTGGCCTTCGCCCGCTCAAAGAGCTGGTCCGTGATATAACTTGGACAATGCGTGGCGCGGAGCTCGTTGCCCATAGCGGTCAGCGTGTCGCGGTTTACCTCTAAGCCTCGTTTTTCTATTTCTTCAGCGATATAAGCCCGTACAGAATAGTGCACAAACCCTCTTTCTTTAATCAAGTAGTCAACGATGGTGCCTTTCCCCGCACCCAGCGTACCGGTGATGCCAATGATAATCATGTCTTGTTGTTTTAATTAGTTAATCAGTTGCGTTTTCCCCTCTAACCTTTAGCCTCTCCTTTTACTTGTTCCTTGATCTCCACCACCCATTTTTTAACGTCGGTGGGTTGGAAGTGTTCCATCATTTCCAGCAGTTCATTGGGGTTGTCGCTGACGATGAGGCCTTCGGCGTGCTCTTTGCGGATGAAGCCTTCGTTGGTGGAATGCTTGATGAAGCGGATGATGTCGTCATAAAATCCGTTCACGTTGTAGAGGGCGACGGGTTTGTCGAAGACGCGCAGCTGGCTGAGTACGTATGCCTCGAAGAACTCGTCCATCGTTCCCAGTCCGCCAGGCATGGCGATGAAGCCATCAGCCATCTCTTCGAGTATCTTTTTGCGTTCGGCCATCGAATCCACCACGATGAGTTCGTCGATGTCGTTGTAGCCCACGTCCATGCCCATCAGATGGTCGGTGATGGTTCCAGTGACCTTGCATTTGCGTTCCATCATCACGTCCGCGATGATTTTCATCAGTCCCACACTTCCGCCACCATATAACAACTCACATTGCTTGTCGGCCATGGCCTGTCCCAATTCCTTGGCTTTCTCACGATAAATCGGGTCGAATCCCATGCTGCTGCCGCAAAAAATACAAATCTTCTTCATGGTTGAATTTTTTTGCAAAAATAATCTTTTTTATCTTTGCACCTCATATTATAGACTATTGTTATGATGAAAAACATCGGAATATTAGGTGCAATGCCTCAGGAGATTGACGAGGTGAAAGCCCTTTTGACAGAAAAAACCATTGTTAAAATTGCCAATCGTGAGTTTGTGGTGGGCAAGATCGGCTCTGTGCGTTGCGTGGTGGCTTTCTCCAAATGGGGCAAGGTCGCCGCTACCATCACTGCGACCTTGTTGGTTCAGGAGTTTGGCGTGACAGACTTGTTTTTTATCGGCACTGCCGGTGCTTTGGCCGAAGGACTTAAGGTGGGTGACATTGTCATCTCCAAACGTTTGGTGCAGCATGACTTGGATGCCCGTCCCATGATCTCCCGTTTTGAGTTGCCCTTGCTGAACCGTGTCTATGTGGGCAGTGATCCTGAGCTGACGGAGCTTGCCGGGAAGGCGGTGGCTAACTTGTTGAAAAAGGGTGTCGAGCAGATGGTGGGTGAGGAGGCTGTCCGTGAATTCAGCCTTGCGCCCAAACTCTATTTCGGCGACATTGCCAGTGGCGACCAGTTCATCAACAGTAATGAGAAACGCCAAGAGATCTTAGGGCTGTTACCTGATGTGCTTTGTGTCGAGATGGAAGGGGCTGCTGTGGCGCAGGTGTGCCTGGAGTTCAACCTTCCGTTTACGGTGATCCGGACCATCAGTGATACCGCCGACCACAACGCCCGTGTTGACTTCGGCAAGTTCATCGTGGAGGTGGCCAATGCCTATTCGCGGGCGATTGTCAGCGAGATCATACGGTTGTTGTAGTTATTTGGAGAGGATAGCCAACACACTACCCAGTAATATCATGAGAGTTATCATGATAACACATCCTAACTGACGCATGGTCTTGCCTTTCCCGCTCGTTTCTTTGAGGTTCTTGAGTCCCGGTAGTACCTGATTCAACGAGTTTTTTCTTTGTGTTTTTGTCTTTCTGTGTTTCAAGGTGCCGTCAGGACGTTTCTCATAATATAAAGGAGCGCCATACATCATCGTTTTGGCCAGTCCACCTGAAAACACGATGGCCATGAAGCCGGGCATGCAGTACCACGCTGCTCCATAGCCTATCTGGAGGTCGGAGAGGGGGAGCCCTTTAAGGAGCTGGATTGGGACGGCGAGTAACACGGGCAGGAAGATCACTGCGGCGAGAATGATGACGAACTTGATGATGCGCCATGGCGTAAAGAACTTCAGCTCGGTGGGGACCGGCCCTTCCCCGAAGTCGGCAAAGAACTCAATTTGTGTGTCGTTATGGCTTTCCTTTTCTTTTGGAACGGTGATTACCTCGTCGATGAACTCCGCGTGATGGCGGTTATGGGCTATGGCGAAGAATACAAGACCAAACACTAAGGCGAAAATGAGGCCTGTCCCTACACCTCCTATCCATAATGTTGATAGGATGCCTGTTGCCAAGGTGGCCAGAGTCGGCCACAGCCACCAAAGTCCTGTTAGGTTTTTCGTTTTTCCCGTGGCGATAGAGACCTTTCCCGTCTGTCCGTTCACGGCGGCGGCGATGCCGTTTTTGCATTTCACTAGAAACACCGGCATGAGAGCCGGTATGGACTCGTTCTCATGGTCGTTGAGAAAAACAGTGAGTTCTTTGGTGCGTTCTTTTTTTGTGAGGTTTCGGTAAAGCTCCGCCCGAGTCTCTTCTTCGATGCGCGCGTTCAGCGCCTCGCCTACCACGTTTTGGATTTTGGCGTTCTGATGGTTCAAGTAGCCGAAGTCGAACTCACGCGCCTCGTCGAACTCGAAGGGCTCGATGCCGTCAAGGAAAAGGTTATCCCAGTCTTTGGAGGCATTCACCGCCGTGTGGCTCAGATAGGCTCTGAAAGGATAATGG
>JAEEGL013317850.1_pt1 | contig 41205 bp, 29 predicted proteins | sample 9134231 | NCBI WGS metagenome assembly JAEEGL01 (sample SAMN16246548, study PRJNA631951) | gut metagenome | biome: gut microbiome; feature: rumen; material: fiber-attached | host: Bos | place: Iran: Karaj | collected 2018-10
CCGGAAAATCAGAACTGCCCTGAATGCCGTAGGACGCCCTTTCCACATACTCCTTGCGGATCTTTTCCAGCACGGCGCCGGTAGCCACATAAACCCGCCACTCCTGAGTGTTGATCCAGGAAGGAGCGGCTCCCGCCTCCAGAAGAATTTCTTCCAGAAGCTCCCGGGTTACGGGTCTTTCGGAAAAGCTTCGGGTGGAGTGTCTGGCATGAATAACCTTTGAAAATTCCATACTTCGCTGTCCTCTGAAATAAACTGATGCTTGCCTGTAACTCAATTCTATAGCAAATGCGCGGGCGTACAACTAAAATCCCTGGGATTTCTGTCAGAGATGCTTCCGCTTTCGCAAAACCGGATCTATTGAGCCGTTTCGTTTCTCATCGTTCCATTGTCATTCCGGTATCCTTTCCCTGTTATCCTCCCTTGCCCCGCCGCGCCCGGAATGGATCCTGACCAGGACGTTACGGCGACACGGAAATAGAGATCATCCGAGATTCCTGAAGGAGGTCACATCATGAAGATATAATCTCCCCCGCTATGGCAAAATCACGTATACTTATGATAGCGGTTCAGTATAATTCTCGTCCGCAGAATTAAAGTTTCAGGAGGTGCCATGATTTGTCCTTCATGCGGCCGCTCCGTTCCGGACGGCTCCCGTTACTGTTCCGGGTGCGGCTTTGATCTCCGGCATTTCCAAAACGGCTTCTTCTGTCTGCGGTGCGGCGCCAGGATGACCACCTCCAAAGGCTTCTGCCCGCAGTGCGGCGCCGCATCAACCTCAGCTTCATCATCTTCGTCATCATCCGCCGCCAGAGTATCCGCCTATTCAGCCGCATCATCGGTCTCCGGCGCAGCGGCGTCAGCCTTTACAGCTGCATCAGAGGACTCGGTCACCGCCGCGGTATCAGCCTCGGCAGATTCCGCATCATCAAGCTCCGCCGGCTTCTGTGTTGACACGCAATATGGCTCCGTCCGCGCCAATGCATCAGTTTCATCATCCGGCGCTGCCCCCAAAGGCTTTCAGAATTCCGGCTCCCGGAAAACCCAGATCTTCTGCCATAGCCGCCTGTCCTCCGGAGACGGTTCCCCGCTTCCGGAGGATTTTCAGGAAAAACTCATGAACCAGATCCGGAATGTCCGGCAGAATTACTCCGCTAAAGGCAGTAACAGCGGCAATGGCAGCTTTGCTTTTGAATCACGATCCGGGAACGGACAGAGTAATTTCCGGTTCAGCGACAATAACGGCAACGCTAATAACGGCGGCGAACTTCCGGAAGGCTTCTGGGAGAACTTTGGCAACATGTTCAAAACGCTTTTCCCGCAAAACAATAACAGCAGCGCTGCCAGGCCCTCCTCGGAAAACCGGCAGCAGAGATCCCGGTTTAATTCTGCCGGGAGCGAGAAGTTTTCAGGTAGATTCCGGGATAACGTCAGGAACTCCTTTCAGGACTTTTCTCAGCCGGATAACTCACGAAACCGGGGCGGCGGCAATACCCGGGACTATGCCCGGGCCGAACCAGAGGACAGCTTTGATGACGTTTTCCAGATCCCGGAAGAGGAGCTGGAGAAGATACTGCGTAAATACGAGATCCCGAAAGAGGAAATGGAGGAGATGCTGCGCCAGGACGAGATCCCGGAAGAGGAACTGGAAGAGATGCTGCGCCAGGACGAGATCCCGGAAGAGGAACTGGAGGAGATGCTGCGCCAGGACGAGATCCCGGAAGAGGAACTGGAGGAGATGCTGCACCAGGACAAGATCTCAAAAGAGGAGCTGGAGGAACTGCTGCGCCAAGGCAATGAAGAGATACGGCGCTACTTTAACGAAATGAAGGGCAGCGGAAATACCGCCGGCTTTGACCGGGATCATAATGCCAGAGGCTATGCTGACAATTATGCTGATGATTACAGAGACGATTACCCAAAGAATCGCGCCGGCAATTATGCCAGCGGCGGCCGTCATGAGAGCAGACAGAAGAAAGACCATGCCGGAAACACTCGCGGCACAGCATCTTCTCGCGGCTTCACCTACTGGGAAACGGAGGAGCTCCGGAAGCTGAATCACTCTCTGGATACCGCGCAGATTATCATGGTTCTCCACATTATTTTCATTTTTGTCGGACTGTACTTTTCAGTGCTGTCTCTAGGCTATCTGGCATTCACCGCCCCTTCAAAAATCAGGCAGGCGGAGTACTTTCTGGAAAAATGCGGCTATCCGGAAAGCGTCAGACTGTGCCGGCGGGAGCTTAAAACCATGATATTCTTTAAAATAGTGTCAGTGGTTATGGCGCTGGGCCTCATTGTCATGATTGTCATTTCCGTTGCGGGTGCCTTAAAAATCCAGGATTACAGTCCGGATACCGTCTCACGGTTATTCCTGTTTCTCTTCGTCTTCTGGCTTATCAGCCTGCCGTTTCAGGTAAGATCCTTCATGACCTTCAGCGGCATCAGAAAGGATCTGAAGAATCTCACGCCTCCGAAATGACGTCCCGGGAATAACTTGAATTAAAGGACTCCGGCAACATACAATAAGCGCTGCGCTCGCCCGAAGCCGTCTTTACGCGGTTCGAGTGACAAGTTTTTTCTTTATCTGTAACCTTCTGACATACTTCAGAAGCCGTTTTTGCAGTAAGATGAAGGAAGAAAGACAAATGAGCAGTTTAGGTTTAAACTGCGCAGCGCTTTATAACCTGAGGATTCAATATGAAGAACTTTTTCAAAGCCGCAGTCATTGCCGCTGCCGCCGCTTTTCTTATGAGCGGCTGCGTTCTGGTAGACGATGGTTACTACGATGACGACTACGATCACCATCACCACAGACCGCCTCCTCCGCCTCATCACGGACCGGATCACAGGCCGCCTCCGCCGCCTCATCACGGTCCGGATCACAGGCCGCCTCCGCCGTCTCATCACGGACCGGATCACAGGCCGCCGCGCCATCACTGATAAAAGCGCTTTTGCCTGAAAAGGCCGGAACCGGCGGAACAGCATCCTCCGCCGGTTTTCCGTAAACTGAAAACCGCCTCCTTAAGTTCCGTCCGGAGAAAAAGCGAGGCGTTTTTCTTTTGGTTTTTCCGGGGTTTCTGCCCTCCCGGTCTTCGGACAGGTTTTTGCGGACTCTTTTTTTCAGTTTTTCTGACCGGATTCAGGTTTTCAGGATTCCATCTTTTTGGGACTTCGTTTTTCAGCCTCATTTTTCTGACTTCTTTTTTCGCTTTTTTCAACAGACTCTTCAAAAAAGAGCGGAGATCCTTGCGGTTCTGTTTTTGTTCCCCTTAAAATACAGTAAAAAGGATATCTTCCGGAACCCCGCGGGATCAAAAACATCCGGCTTCCGTCCGGCGTCTTAGCCGCAAGACATAACCGCTTGCATTCTGTAACCTTTTGACATATTCGCCGCAAACGATCATGGTATTATGAGACATAAGGAAAAAGGATGAACGGGCCGGCGCCGAAGCGCATTCCGGAAAGACCTTCCCCTTAATCAACCGGAAAACAATTCTCAAACAGGAGGATTTATGCTGAGACTTCTTACCGTTACAGGAACGGCTCTTGCTCTTTCCATGCTGACAGGGTGCGTTCTTGTGGATGACGGCTATGACTACGGTTATACAGATACCCCGTCCAATGTTACCGTGGTGGACTATGTGGTTCCGCCCCCTCCGCCGCCCCCCAGATATCACAGACCGCCCCCTCCGCCGCCGCCCAGATATCACAGACCGCCCCCTCCTCCTCCGCACCATCATCACGGCGGTCCTGGTCCCGGTCCTCGTCCTATCGGCCCTGGCCCTCGTCCCGGTCCTGGCGGTCATGGTCCCGGGGGATACGGGCCTGGTCATGGCCCTGGCGGACACGGCCCCTCTCATGGGCCTGGCGGATATAGACCCGGCCCCTCCGGCGGACACGGTTCCCATGCGCCTGCTTATAAGCCTATGCCCGGCCCCTCCGGCGGCAGCCATGGCGGACACGGCGGTGGTCATAGCGGCGGCGGACACGGAGGCTATGGCGGACACGGAGGCTATGGCGGACACGGAGGCCATGGCGGACACGGAGGCCATGGCGGACACCACTAAGTCTCCCGCGATGGTCTTCTGACAGCCTGACATAATGCGAGAATGCCCCTGGTTCAGGGGCATTCTTTTTTACGGCTCTGGCATTAAAAAGCCCCTGAAATCACTGTCCCGAAATCTCCTCTCTCCTACTCATCATCCTCTTGCTTCCCCTTCTTCGCTTCACAGGGATGTCCGCAAAAGATCTCTGATAATACGTCATGTGATAAATGCCTCAGGACAAAGAATTACCGTGAACGATGATCACAGTTTTATTTTTGATCTGCTGACTGCGGCTTACGGCGGCGGGCTTACGGCGGCTTTATTGTGAAAGAATAATACCCTGACGGATTCAAGACGCCTGTAAAAGATATTGTTAAAACGTTTCATCTAATGAAATGTTATTGTTTTACACCGGCATAACCGGAATTTCTGAAATCTGAGATCAATATGGCTGCAGCGGCTAATAAAGCGGTGTTTGTTTTCGACAATCAGAAGATTTTTTGTTACTGCAAAGAGTCTCACGGCAGCATGACGCCGGTGTATATAAGGGGCGATTATTACGGAGAATACAGCTCTGATGAATTTGAAAACAGCTTTAAATCCTACATATTGTATCTGAAAGACACCAACAGAATTGCGGATCCGGAAACTTATTCCTGCTATCTGATCATCCTTGACAATAATATCAGTTTTGCCGCAGCAGAAAATATTTTACGCGGGGAATTTGCGTTTGCAGACTGCCGTGTCTGTAAATTAATTGATGAAGCAATTTTAGAAATCAGCAGAACCGGCAGCAGTCCGGGATATTTCGGCACGGTCTATGAATACGGGAATAACTGCTATTATGCGGTTAAATCCAAAAAATGCCGTAAAGCTTATGGATAAGGCAGAAGCTTTGCAGCAAGGAAAATACATATAAGCAGGGCCAGCGCGGCTTCGGGCCTTTGGTTAGCCTGACTCAGCATGGACTGGGACGCCTGCTGGAGAATGGAATTCCTGGTCATGGCGGCGGTTTCGGCGGCAAAATCGGCATCCCGGATGCGGCTGCGGGCCGCGCTGACATTTTCCGCCGTATTGGCCTGATTCCTGATGGCGGATTCCAGCCGGTTCTCCACCGCGCCCAGTTCCGCCCGTTGAGCGTCGATGGTTTCAATAAAGTCTCCGGCAAAGGAGATTACCTTCTGCGCCGCCTCCGGTGTGGACACGTCAAGAGAGATTTTGCCGTCGCTCCCCAGGGTGAATCCCGTAACGTGAGCCGAAAGAGGCTCCGCGTCTCCCACCACCCGGGCGGCTGCGGTATTGGCATCTCCGGACAGGAGATAAAGGCCGTTAAGATCCGTGCCGAGACAGGTGTTCACGTTGCTCCCGTAAGCGGAATAGCTGCAGCCGAAATTGCCGCCCTCGTCATAATGAATCAGATTGCCGGTATATTTCAGGCCGATAGCAGCTTCAATGGTCTCATTAGCGTTGGCTCCCACCTGAAAGGTGTAGCTGCGGCTTTCATGGTATTTGTCAATCACCCCCTGAGCGGCATGATCGGACGTCATGGGAAATATTATCATGGGTCGCACGGTGATGAAGCTGTCCCCCATGCTGCTTTCCTGCCTCACCATATAGTCATGCTCGCCGCTCAGAATATGCTGTCCCCCGTAGCTGGTATCCGCGGCGATGCGGTTGATTTCCGCCGAAAGCTCCGCCACCTCCTGCTGCAAAGCCAGGCGATCAGCCTCTGAATTAGAGCTGTTGGCTGACTGAATGGCCAGAACCCGGATCCTCTGGAGACTTGCGGTGAGCTCTTCCATGGCTCCCTCCGCAGTCTGCAGCATGGCGATACCGTCCTGGGCATTGCGGTTCCCCTGATTCAGACCGTTTATCTGAGAGGTCAGCCGACCTGAAATCCGGAGTCCGGCGGCATCGTCCCTGGCGCTGTTAATGCAGAGACCGGAGGCCAGCCGGCGAAAGGAGGTGTCCGAATCGCGGGTGACCTTGTCAAGATTCCGGCGGGCATTCAGCGACGATGCGCTGGTGTTTGCAAAAAGGGACGTTTCTTTCTCTCAAACATCGTCAGATCAGCATATTCAGAATAGTAAGATCCGCCGTGGAACGGGAATCGTCAGGATTCGGATTCGCGAGTCGGTCGCTGCTGTTACTCAGTAACAGATCTCATCTGGAAATCCCCTGCGCCGGGGCTGCTCCGGAAAGTTATCCGAAAACATCCTGCCATAATCACAGCCGGCTAATCCTTCAGCAGAGCCAGAGCGATTTCAGGCCTTTGATTAGCCTGGCTCAGCACTGACTGGGAAGCCTGCTGGAGAATGGAATTACGGGTCATGGCGGCGGTTTCGGCGGCAAAATCGGCATCCCGGATACGGCTTCTGGCCGCGCTGACATTCTCCGCCGTATTGGCCTGATTCCTGACGGAGGCATCCAGCCGGTTCTCCGCCGCGCCCAGCTCCGCCCGGTGAGCATCGATGGTTTCAATAAAGTTCCCGGCGAAGGCGATTACCTTCTGAGCCGCCTCCGGGGTGGACACGTCCAGAGAGACCTTGCCGTCGCTCCCCAGGGTGAATCCCGTAACGTGAGCCGAAAGGAGCTCCGCGTTGTCCACCACCCGGGTGGCGGCGGTATTGGCATTTCCGGACAGGAGATAAAGGCCGTTAAGATCCGCGCCTAAATAGGTGTCCACATCGCTCCCGTAACCGGAATAGCTGCAGCCGAACTCGCCGCCCTCGTCATAATGAACCAGGTTGCCGGTATATTTCAGGCCGATGGCCGCATCAATGGTCTCATAGGCATTTGCTCCCACCTGAAAGGAGTAGCTGCGGCTTTCATGGTATTTGTCAATAACCCCCTGGTCGGCATGATTGGCCCCATGGGAAATATCATCATGGGCCGCACGGTAATGAACTGATCCCCCATGCTGGTTTCCTGCTTCACCATGTAATCATGCTCGCCGTTCAGAATATGCTGTCCCCCGCAGGTGGTATCCGCGGCAATGCGGTTGATTTCCGCGGAAAGCTCCGCCACCTCCTGCTGCTGGGCCTGGCGATCGGCCTCGGAATTTGTGCCGTTGGCGGACTGAATGGCCAAAACCCGGATCCTCTGGAGACTCCCGGTGATTTCTTCCATGGCTCCTTCCGCCGTCTGCAGCATGGCGATGCCGTCCAGGGCATTGCGGTTCCCCTGCTCAAGACCGTTTATCTGGGAGGTCAGCCGATCTGAAATCTGAAGTCCCGCCGCATCGTCCCTGGCGCTGTTAATGCGAAGACCGGATGCCAGTCTCCGGAAGGTGACATCTATGTCGCGGGTGACATTGTCAAGATTCCGGCGGGCGTTCAAAGACGATACGCAGGTGTTAACATAAAGGGCCATTTCTTTTTTCTCTCTTCAAATATAGCTTTAAAGGCCGCCAAACCTGAACAGCAAAGATCCGGAGTCCGTCCCTGCAGCCTCTGCGGAAAAGTTCGACCCGGGAAATCCCTGAGGCGCAGGAAATGCTCTTTTATGAAGAGTTATGAAAGATTCATGCCATGTTCACCGCTGCCGCCGCGGGGAGCCGGAAAACGTCCTCCTGTTAACTGAAACCGGGAGACTTAGCCCCGGCTCTGATCCGGCCCCCGGTAATGATCACTTCTCCCCCGTCATAACGCGGCCGGCCCCGCCATGATTCCGGTCAATCATGATCCTGCTCACATTTTAAGCAATCTCTGCATCAGAACCCGCAGTTTCGGGATCCGGGACTTACTTCCGGCAGGACTCCGGAACAATAATAGGACTGTATCCCCGCGAACCAGAGTCCCTTAAAGATCATTAAGACGAACCCTGAGCATCCGCATCTGTACCTACCCATCATTGCAGAGGCTGCCATGACCCCAGAAACAGATCTTTCCGGCATTACTTCAGAAAGCATTCCCGCTGATCCCGCAGAAGCCGCCCCCGGAGCCGCGCGAGGCGGACTCCCCGCCGGGCTTCTGTCCCGCCTCCCCGGCAGCATCTCGGACTTTGAAGAGCTCCGCCGCCGAAACCGCATCTACGCGGACAAAACCGCTTATATCTATGAGATTGCGGTCTTTAACGGCCCCTTTATCCTGACCCGCCCAGCCAATTTCGGGAAAACCCTGCTTCTGTCCACTCTGGCCTCGCTGTTTTCTCACGGGATGGAACACTTTAAGGGCCTCAGCATCGACGGACACTGGCGGGACACCGGGGATTACCAGGTGCTCACCATGGACTTTGCCGCAAGATATGACAGCCTGAAAACCCTGGATGCCGGGGTCTGCGCCGTGATTGAGGACTTTGCCGCCAAAAACGGCGTGGATCTCGCCTCCCATGGCAACGGTCTTCACGTCCCTCTGACCCACCGGGGGCCGGAGCTTATCGGAAACCTGCTGGAAAACAGCAAAAAGCAGACGGTGCTTCTCATCGATAACTTCGACGCTCCCTTAAGCGTTCCCGGCCTGGACTCCGAAGAGGTGCGGGCTGTCTCCCACTATCTCACGGAATTCTTCACCATGGTCAATAACTGCATCGGCCATTTGAGATTTCTGCTGGTGGCCGGGGTTATGCCGGTGCCCCTCTCAGACATGTTTGACGTCTTCAGAAACTACATCAATCTCACCCTGGATTCGGAAAACGCCGCCCTGCTGGGCTTTACCCCGGAGGAAGTTCAAAAGTTCATGGAGCCGGAGCTTAACAAGGCCGCCGAGGCCCTGGGCCTGCCCCGAAAGGAACTCCTCCGCCTGATCACCCGCTATTACGGCGGATACCGCATGACCATTGACTCCCCGGCTGAGGTGATAAACCCCCGCTCTCTTATCCGCTTTCTCTCCCGGCCGGAGGAAGGCTTTCAGAACTACTGGCCGGAAAGCGGCCTTAGCTACGCCTCTCTGGCAGCTGGCTGGCTCCGGAGTCTTTCAGACGATATTCTGGGGAATATCCTGGAGGTGCTTTCCGGCCCCTATTCCCTTAAGGAAAGCTACGGCTTCACCGGCACCCCGCCGGGAAGCGCCCTCTACCACGCCGGCTATCTCTCGGTACGCACCATCAAAAACGAGCTGGGCCGCCGCCGGGTGGTTTTGACGCCGCCGAATCTCAATACCACGGCCACCCTGCTTAACATTTATTTCACGCTGGTTTCCGAAAATCCCGTCTCCGAAGCTAATATCGCGGACATCGCCTCCGGAGTCCGGGACGGTCTCATGGGAGGTTACCCGGAAGCTCTGACGGCCGCCCTGAACCGGGGGCTCAGCCAGCTCTCCTTTGGCCGGGAATCCCCCTTTGAAAAAGTCTCAGCTCTCCGGGATCTCCTCTACGCCATCCTGATTCTGGCCGGACTCGAGGCCGAAAGACTTCCGGAATCCGGAGAGTCCGCGGATCTCACCGCCGCCTACCTCAAGGACGGCAAGGTCTCCCGCGTCCTCATCACCGCGGTGCCGGCCCGCTCCGGAGATAATCCACAGGAGCTTATTGCCAAAGCCGGGGAACGCCTTGATAAAACAGCATTTTCAGAAGAAAGCTGGCCGTTCCCCCAGGATCGGGAAACCGCCGGCCCCGGGGCAAAGCTGGCGCTCATTGTTTCCCCTCAGGAGAAAAGGATCACCCACGCCAAGCTCCTCTGACTCCGCTATGCAGTCCTCTGCTATGCTGTCACCCGTATGCTGGCCCATGTCAGCCGACAGGGTTATGCTGACTTAGGAAAATCCCGCAAGAACCCTCGCTCCTCCCCGGAGCCGGAGAACCGATAAGGAAAAAGCGGGATAACTAAAGGACTCCCCAAAATCAGGGAAGGCAGGACAATGAACAGCAGGAGAGACAGAACAGAAAGGAAACTAAAGACAGGAAACAAAGACCGGATAGGAAATATAAAAGGCCAGGGAGATCAGGACAGGAAAGAATCAGGAACGGGGTTCCCCCTCGAAAAAAGCGGCCGGCGCATCTCAACACCGCCGCTTAAATCACGCAAAATCGTACCGGAGCCGCACAGAAGGGATTACCGCCCCGGAAAAACGGGACACTCCCCGCCTGCGGCCGGAACTTCTCCCAACGTCCCAAGGGGCTCCGGGCGCTCCCGGGCTTTCCCCGCGGGGGAAAGTCCGGGATCCCCCGGACGGAAAAAAAACTCCGCTCCCCTAAATTCCGGAGCTCAGAAGGCTGTTCACCATTTCAGCTTCGCTCCCGGAAAGGCCCTCCAGCGAGGCAGACAGCACGCTTTCGATAACGGTAGGGGTATTGTACATGCCAATGCCGCCTCCGATACCCACGGCAAAGGCGCTGATGCTCTGCCGGGCCACTCCCGCCACAATGCCCACCAGAATCATGCTTCCGGCAATAACCCGGCCCAGGGTGCCCTGAATCCACTCCTTAAGGGTTTCCCAGACGTCGCTGAATTCATCACCCCCGGTGCCGGCGAGAACGTCCCCGGCCACACAAAGTCCCAGAACGGCCGCAATAAGCCCCCAGTTAACCCGATGCCATATTTTCATAAAAAACTCCCTATAGCTGCCATGCAGCCTTGTCCAACAATATTCGAGCGTCATGCCCGAAAAACCAAAATGCTTTCAAACCGCCTCTCCGGCGTACCGGTCTTTCCCGCTCCCGGCTCAGCGCTTTTCCGGAAGAAACTCCCGGAAGGGAATCCTTGAGATCTCCGGCGAAGGCACCGATGCCTGAGCTTCCGCCTCCCCGGACTGGGCGGCCCCCTGATCCCGCATCCGGTACCAGTAGCCGTTATCCAGACTCTCCAGCACCGCGGATCCGGAATGCACCAGTCCCTCGCTGTCGGTATAGCCGTTCACCACGGTGATCACCGTGTCTCCGGGATAGCGGTAAAGGCGATCCCCGAAATATTCCAGAGCCTGAATGTGTCCCGTTCCGGCCGGGGCTTCCCGGTACTGCGGGGCCGCCCCCTCCGGAAGCGGGGGCTCCGAAATGAGTCCCTGATGCTCGTAAACCTCCCGGGCGCTCCGGCACTGGGATCCCGTGGGAAGCCCCCGGCAGCCATACTCCTCCGAACCGATGCCAAGCCCCGAGCACCCGGAGCACAGTAAAACCGGCAGCAAATAACAGAAAACCTTCATAAAACCTCCAAAAAACAGCGCCTATCATAACCGCATCTCAAAAACTCCCTGTAAATTAAGCCTTAGAACAACCGGAAAAGCCCGGTCACACAAGGCCCGGAAGCTCTTCGCGGCTATCCTGAAAATCCCGGGGTTTCAGCCATCTCCGGGAAAAGCAAATTTGCGAGGGGGAAAGCTCTTTCCCGGCGGCTTTCTTGAAAATTCCGGGATCTTTGGTTTATGATCAAAGCGTTATTTGAATTGTTTCCGGTTCCCGTCTGCTCTCGATGTATCCGGAGCAGCCCTGCTGAGATGAAGTCCCGCTATGCCCGCTCTCCTGAAAAAAAGTGAATTCCTTGACGCCTACTCCAAGTTCTTTCCCTTTCTGAGGCCCTATCTCGCCATGGCGTTTCTGGGACTGCTTCTCACCGCTCCCGTGGGAGCTCTGGATGCCGTCATCGCCTGGTTCCTGAAGCCCTTCATGGACAACCTCATGGTAGAGCGGCAGGAAGAGTTTTCCCGCTGGGTGCCCTATATCATTGTGGGCTTCACCGTCATCCAGGGCATGTTTATCTACCTTTCCGCCTGGGTTAACGGCTATGTGGGAAACCGCATTACTCTGGATCTCCGAAGAAAGCTCTTTGCCAAGCTCCTCTGCATGGATACCCGCTACTTTGATGCCAACGATTCCGGCACCATAGTTTTTCGGTACTTCAATGACGCGGAACAGGCCGCCACCGGGCTTATCTCCAACATCAAGCTGTTTCTCACCAAATTCTTTTCCTCCGTGGCTCTGGCGGGAGTACTCCTCTGGAATTCCTGGCAGCTCACCATTATCGCCCTGGCCGTGATGCTATTTATCATTCTCCCCATGAGCATCGTCCGGAAGAAGATCAAGAAGATCATGCAGAAGACCATGATCCTGAGCTCCGCCATCCTGAACCTCTACGGGGAGGTAGCCCGGGGGAACAAGGTGATCAAGAGCTGCAACCTGAACAGGCACATGATGGACAGCTTCGAGGACGCGGCTCAGGGATCCTTCAAAATGAGCATGAAGATGATCCGGGACACCAACTGGCTCTCCCCCTTCATGCACATCGTGGCCTCAGTGGGCGTGGCTCTGGTAATTGCCTGCGGCGGCTACATGATCGTAAACGGCATCATCACCAGCGGCACCTTCGTCTCCTTCCTGGCCGCCCTGATCATGCTCTACACCCCCCTGAAGTCCATCGGCAACAACTACATTCAGGTGCAGCAGTCCATTGTGGCTCTGGGCCGCATTTACGAGATCTTTGACACCCCCACCGTCACCGAGGAGGAAGACAAGCTGGCTCAGGCCGGAAAGAAGACCGAGCTTCAGGAGATCCGGGAATCCGTGGAGTTCCGGGACGTGCATTTCGGGTACACTCCGGAAAACGAGGTGCTTAAGGGGATCTCCTTCACCGCGCCCAAGGGTACCTCCATCGCTCTCGTGGGAAACAGCGGCGGCGGGAAATCCACCATTGTGAGTCTCATTCCCCGGCTTTACGAGGTTACCTCCGGCTCCGTGCTCATCGACGGCCGGGACATCCGGGACTACACCATTACCTCCCTCCGGGACAAGATTGCCTACGTATTCCAGGACAGCTTCCTCTTTAACACCACCATTGATGAAAACATCAGGATCGGCAAGCCCGACGCCACGCCAGAGGAGATCAGGGCCGCTCTGGACGCCGCCTGTCTCACGGAATTCATTGACTCGCTTCCCGACGGTCTTAAGACCGAAATCGGCGAACACGGCACCCGGCTCTCCGGCGGCCAGAAGCAGCGCATTGCCATTGCCCGGGCCTTCGTGCAGAACGCTCCCATTGTGATCCTGGACGAGGCCACCAGCGCTCTTGACAACAAATCCGAAAAGGTCGTTCAGGAAGCTCTCGGCAATCTCATGAAGAACCGCACGGTGTTTGTCATCGCGCACCGGCTCTCCACCATTGAAAGCGCCTCCCGCATTATGGTTATCAATGACGGCCTCATTGTGGAATCCGGCACCCACGAGGAGCTGATGGCCAAGGGCGGCGCCTACTACACCCTGCACAACATCAAGAGTGCGGAGGCATCTGACAGCAATGCCACGGCCACTCCGGAAGCTCAGCCGGCAGAGGCTTAAAAGATGCGCCAAATCGAACTTCTCTCCCCGGCCCGGGATCTCCCCTGCGGCATCGCAGCCGTAAACAGCGGCGCCGATGCGGTATACATCGGGGGCCCCGGTTTCGGAGCCCGGGCCAATGCCGGAAACACCCTTGATGATATCCGGGCTCTCGCTGACTATGCCCATCTCTTCCGGGTGAAGATCCATGTCACTCTCAACACCATTCTTACGGATGCGGAGCTTGAAGAGGCCCGGGATCTCGCCTTTAAGCTGTACGAGGCCGGAGCAGATGCCCTGATTATTCAGGACTACGGTCTTCTTGCGGGCCCCCTGCCGCCTTTGGAAATACATGCCAGCACCCAGCAGGACAGCGAGACTCCCGCAAAGTTTCAGTTTCTGGAAAAGCAGGGCTTCAGTCAGGCGGTGCTGCCCCGGGAGATGTCCGTCTCCGAAATCAAGAGGATCTCCGAAAGCGCCGGTATCCGTCTCGAGGCCTTCGTCCACGGAGCCCTCTGCGCCGGCATCAGCGGCCGCTGCTACCTCTCCGCCGCCCTCACCGGCAGAAGCGCCAACCGGGGAGAATGCGCCCAGCTCTGCCGGGTAAAGCAGAGTCTCTACCGGGCAGACGGCACCCCGCTCTTCCGGGATCGCTACCTCCTCTCCATGAAGGATCTCAGCCAGACTGACAATCTGGAGGAGCTTATTGATGCCGGGGTGAGCTCCTTTAAGATCGAGGGCCGGCTCAAGGATGCGGGGTATGTCCGGAATGTCACCGCCTGGTACCGGGAAAGACTGGATGAGATCTTTAAAAGGAGACCGGATCTCGCACGCTCCTCCTTCGGCCGTACCCAGACCTCCTTTGCTCCGGATATCACAAAGAGCTTTAACCGGGGCTTTACCGAATACAACACCCATGAAAGGAAGGACACCTATATAAACCCGCTAGCTCCGGGCTTTGTGGGCGTCCCCATTGGAAAGCTTAAGAGCCAGCAGCGAAACCGCCTTACCTTCATGCTGGAACCCGGGGTAACTTTGAACAACGGGGACTCCCTTAACTACTATGACTCCCGGGAGGAGCTTTGCGGATTTCGGGTAAGCCGCATGCTGGACAGATCCACGGGGGAGATTTTTCAGGAAATCCCGGCCATTTCTCCGGGCACGGTATTCTACCGGAACCGGGATGCGGTGTTTGACAGGATGCTCTCGGCCCCGGAGTCTTCAGTAAGAAAGCTTAAGCTCACCATCACGTACGAGGAAACCGAACGGGGAGCCACGCTTACGGCAGGAGATGAAACCGGGTTTACGGGCAAAGCGGAAGCCGTGCTCCCCAATCCCTCCCCCGCCAAAGATCGGGAGCTTCTGGAAAGGAACCTTCGGGAAAAGCTGGGACGTCTCGGAGATTCCGTTTATGAGCTTACTGACCTTAAAACAGTTCTCCCGCACTCCTGGTTCATGCCCCAGAGCTTTATAAATCAGCTGCGGCGGGATGCCCTTAAAGATCTGGAGGACAAAAAGAGAGCCGCCAGAACAGTGGTTAAACGGGAGCCCCCGGAAGATAATCCCCTGCCTCCGGAGGAGCGGGAGCTGAATTTCCGGGCCAATCTTCACAACAGCGCCGCGAGGAAATTCTTCACGGAACACGGCGGCATCTCTCCCGAGCCCTCCTTCGAGAGCAAAAGACCGGAGGGGCCGGCACCGGTGCTGGTATCCAAGCACTGTCTCCATCGCTTCGCCGGACTCTGTACCGAGCGGGATCATGCGAGAAGGCAAAAGCTTTACCTTGAGATCGGGGGGAAATATTTTGAGGTAAGCGCGGACTGCCGAAAGTGCCGCATGACCCTGACGGGCCCCCTGCCCCGGGACATGATCCCCTTTACCCCGGTGAAGCGGGATAAATGAGAAGCCAGGAAAAGTCACCCAAAAAGAGGCAAGACCGGGAATGGGGAGCATTGATCCCGGTTAAGCAAAAATGCATGGAGCCGGAGCAAAAAAAGAAACGCCGGACAATGGAAACCGCAATAAAGCTGCAATCAGATCACAAAATTCCGGAAGAGATAGCATATCAGGCAAGTGCATTACCTCTCCAAACTAAAGTAATGCAAAAAGCTTGAAATGCGAAAAGAAACCATGTATCTCTTTGAAAATCACGACCAACCCGATTTAGCCGCAAAGGGGGTTACCCTTTCGCGGTATTGAAACCGGGGTATGGTTATTTGATGCCCATTGGTGTACGCCTCCGCAAAGGGAGGACACTTTCGCATTTTTAAACATTTATCCCCTCTGCCTGACCACAGAGGGTGTCTCTCTTTTTTCTGAAAATGTTCATCCCGAATCAGAATCCCCGAAACTTTCTCGTCTCTGCGACCTTGATATCTCGTTCTTAAGCGCCGGGCTCTTTCATCAGAAGATGACGAACACTCCATCAGCACTGGGATTTTTGTTTCCTTGCAGAAAATATGAATTGCCTTGTCTCGTTTCATCTCTCTTTAAAGCTGTCTCCATTTCCGCACGTTGTCTCACCAAGCTGGAAGCTTTAACATTCCCCCGCCGCAGATTACCGTGGCTGATTCAGCTTAGCTTTTCCAAACTGAATCTCAGTCGGTCTTCTTTTCCGGCTTTTCTGATTCTCATTCCCTCATTTTCATTGTTTGCTTTTCTGGTGTTTTTTGATGTTCATTTTTAATCACTTTATTTTCATTGCCTAACAGCTGTCACACTTTTAAAAATGCCTGTTAATCCGGTCACCCTTTGAATACAAAATAGCCGAAACTGCTTATATTTTCCCCGAGTATTGGTGAAAATGTTTTCTTAGTTGTTTTCTGCTGATTTTCTGAACCTGTGTTTTCTGCGCAATCCCCCTTTTTCAGCAGGTGATTTGCAGCAATGCATTACAAAGCTGAGCTCTGGTCAGAGAATCATGATGCGGGTTTTCCTGAGAGCAAATGCGGACTTTTGAATGCCGGAGACGGCAGAAAATACCGGCCCGACTATCATTTGCGGTCAGCGCAGGGCGTTGCTCTTAAACCCGGGCAGTTTGTTATTTTTTCCCGCGCTCAGGCTGGGAAGGAGGAAGGATACGGTGACTGGAATCTATCTTTTTGAAGCTAAGTCCATACAGTCTTATCTGGGAAGATCCGGAAGACTTAAAAACGTAGTGGATGTCAGCGATTCGCTGTCAAATCTCATTGACGAGAGGGATGACAGCAAGCTGGGTCAGGTGATGAAGACTGCAGGGCTTTTTGATAAGTCCGATCTCGCAAATCCAAACAAAAAGGATGCCCTGATTCACTTTATCAGAGCCAAGGGCGGTTCCTTTTACTGCTGGAGCGATACGCCGGAGCTTTTGGAGAGACTGCGTTCCTTCTGGCTCCTGTATTTTCAGGAAGCTTTTCCGGAAATGGCCTTCACCGATACTCTTACCATCGGGGATGAAGATTTTCATAAGCTTCTTGAGAAGGCCTTCAAGAAAATGCAGACCTCCCGCAATGACTGCCCTGTTACCTTCCCCTGCGCTACGGCCATCGTGCAATCCACCCCGCGCACGGGATCTCCGGCGGTGATTTCCGTCAAGGGACAGGAGTACAAGGATCTCTGCACTGTCCGCATCGAAGCGGAGACCAACTTCTGGGCTCTGACATGTCAGCTTTACGAAAAAGCTGTGGGCCCTAATGAAGTCTGGGAGAATACCCCGGTCTCCATCAAAAAGCTCATCAGCGACTTCAGGAAGTTCAGCGACGGAGACACCGACCATGACATCGCCCTCATCCACATGGACGGGAACGGCATGGGACAGACTCTGATGGTTCTCCGGGAGGCTCTCAAAAGCGAATCCCGGGAAAAATACACCGAGGAAATGAGAAAGTTTTCCGGACTGTTGGACAGCATTACCGTCTCCTCCGTGCAGGAAGCTCTTTCTGACATTCTTGAAAAAGCCCAGGGAAAGCCCAAGGCCAAGGGAATGATCCTGAGACCTCTGGTCATCGGCGGCGACGATGTTACCCTGCTTATCGAACCCTGCTATGCCTACGATTTTGCGGTTAAGTTCGCTGCGGCCTTTTACCGGAATTCTCAGGACAGTATCGCCCAACCCGAAAACACCGTGCTCCGGAACGCCCTCTCCAAAGAAAAGCTTCCCCTCTACCTCACGGCCAGCGGCGGCATCCTCTTCAACAAAAAGAAGCACCCCTTCTTTAACAGCATCAGGATCGTGGAAGGCCTCGCTGAAATGGCCAAGAAGCTCACCAAGCTCAAGGTCTCTCTTGACGGCGCATCACCGGAAGAACGGGAAACGCTTACTGCCATGTACGAACCCGGCAAGACTGCGGCAGAGCTTTCAAACAAGAAGCTCTATTCCGCTGTGGCCGTGCACCGCATGTCTCTTTCCGCCACTCTTAATGCCGAGTCTCTGGTTAACACCGCCACGGTCAGCACCGGCGGAAAGCTCATCACCGGCTCCAATGTGTTCTTTGTTAATCCCGAAGAATTTCCGGCAAATGTTCGCGGGAAGATCCTCACTCTGGCCGATATCGCCCGCATCATGGAACTGGGAGAAGACAGAGAGAAGTACGAGCTTGCCATGTCCGCTATTGCCGGCAGAATCCGCCGCATTACCGGGCACATGATGAACGATGACACGGCGGAATGGAAGCGCGAGCTCACTCTGTTCCGGAAGAACGTGAAATCCGGCGGCGACGGTGACACTGAAGCCGGCTCCCGTAATCCCAATACGAAGATTATCATGGAGGCCATCAGCGATTTCATGAACAGGCTTATCTATGCCGACAGGAGACTTAACCGCTCCGTGGAAGACTCCGGCAACTACATAAGCTTCTTTGTCAGGAATGCCGGTTCTTCCGGAAAGAAGTTCACCATATTCAATGACCTGGTCATTGCCAACCATTACATAAATGAAAATTATGACGCCGGAAGCTTTTACGACGTCAAGGATACTGAGGAGGATGGTCAGGAATGACGGATAACACCATCAAATTCAGGCTCACCGTTAATTTTCTGGGGTGCTGGTTTGTCAGCGCCGGTCAGGAAAAGGGAGCCTACACCGACGAACTGATTCTCAGGGATGCCGACGGTTTCCCGTTTGTGCCCGGAAAAACTCTTAAGGGCGTATTCCGGGAAGCCTTCAGAGTGGCCGGAAATTCCGGATGGTTCGACAAGTTTAACTCAGAAGGTCTGGACAAAGCGGTATTCCGGGATCGGCTTATTCAGACGATCTTCGGACACGACGGCAAAAAGGAAGGATTTTCCCAGGACGAACTCCACGCCGAAGGGCTTATCCACTTCACCAATGCCGCCCTGCCCGCCACTGTGAAGGAAAGCATCGGAGAAAAGAAGGAATACCTCTTTACCACCGTTCAAAGCACGGCTATCGACAACGAGTCCGGCACCGCTCTTAACCAGTCGCTCCGCACCATCGAGGCAGCGGTGCCCATGCATCTTCTGGCTGAAATCACGCTGGATCCGCCCTTTGCAAACACCGGCGAGAGCGAGGACGGACTTAAGCTTACCGCGAAGGATCTTTCTGAAATTTCCGCCCTGTTCCCGGCGGTTTCCGCTCTCATCACGGAAATCGGCGGCAAGAGACGTCGCGGCTTCGGACGCTGCATGTGGGATCTGGGAGACTCCAAATGACTGACAGATATTATTACTTTGCAACCCTTGTAGACGGCGTATCTCTGAGCGCCAGCCACAGCAGCGACTACGCTCAGGTGTGTCTTGACTACATCGCCGGAAGCGCTGTTTCCGGAGCTCTGGCCTCCAGTCTCTACCGGAAAAATACGCTGGACACAAACATACTGAACCGGGTGTTCCAGAACAACGAGGCGGTGTTTTCCAACTGTCTCCCCCTTCAGGAATGTCAGCCGGCTGACAAGAACGGCGGCGAAAACCTCCATGTCGTGCTCCCGGCTCCCAGCTGTCTTCATTATGAAAAGGGAACCCAGGAAGGCGAATCAGACTTCCTGAATCCGGCCATTCAGGATCCCGGCAAAACCCAGCTTAAGCAGGTGCGTTCCGGTTATCTTGACAGTACCGCCCAAAAGTTTTCTGTTACCCGAAACGCCATTACCAGAACCGCCATTGATCCCTTAACCCAAGGAGCGAAGGACGGACAGCTCTTCACCCTGAACTTTATCAATGCCGGCGCGGTATTCTGGGGCTATATCGACATTCCGGAAAACACCATTCCCAGAAATGTGATGGAGGACTTCCTGCAATCAGAAGTCCGTATCGGCAAGAGCAGATCCAGCGAATTCGGCCGGGTCAAATTCTCTCTTATGGACGAAAAGTCTCAGAAGAGCGTGGCAGGCATTCTGGAAACCCCCGCCTCCCGGGACGGCGAGCTTTATCTCTGGTGCCTCAGCGATGCGGAGTTTATCAATACGGAAACCGCCCAGAGCACCTGGGAGCCGCAGTTCTCCAATCTCTGGCTGCCGGGGCTTTCCAAAGATGACGGAACCTTTGATCCGGAAAAGTCATTCATCAGAACCGGCCGCATCAGACTCTTCAACCGCAAGAGAAACGGCCACGACTCTGAAAAGATGGTCATTAAAAGAGGAAGCATTATCCGTTTCACTCTTAAAAAACCGCTTGATACGAAACAGCTTCAGGAGCTGAGCCAGCGGGGCATCGGACTCTCTCGTCATCAGGGACTCGGACGGGTGCTGGTTAATCCGGCATTTCTGAGCGAGGAGCGGATTAAGCCGGGATCTGACAATGCCCTCTTCCCGGATCTCCCTTTGACGCTCCTTAAAGCTGCTCCGGATAAGACCTGTCTTCAGGATTACGATTACCTCGTCAAGTTCGCCGAACGGTGTAAGTCTCAGGGAGACGAATTCCTGAAGTACGATGATGAAGGCCAGGCAATCATGAAGGGCATTGTCAGCATCTACACGGCTTCCCGGGCATACAGCAATTCCTTTGACACCGACCAGTACGGTCAGACGGTTACGGATCCCGGCAGGTACGGTCCGTCTCTCAGTCAGTGGTCTGTTATCAGAGACATGGTTATCAGATGCTCCGATGCCAGCGGCGTTATGCTGGATGACAGCTCCGCCATCTTCAAAAAAATCTCTGCCAAGCTCCGTGATGAAAACCAGCGCGAAGCCGCCCGCACCGGCTGGGATACGCATTTCACCTTTGCCGGAAAAACCAACACCACCTTCGCCGCGGAATTTGAAGGGCTTATCAAAAACAAGCCTCTCGGAGCTCTCCGGAAGGCTCTGGAAGCCCTTAAAAACTACGACATGTCAAAGCTGGTGGGTCTCAGGGAAGACACCGGCGAATTCCTGGATCGCACAGGGAGGAATGATAAATGAGCACTGTTGTTTTAACCAGAGTGGCCGTGGAAACCATTTCTCCGCTGGCCATCTATTCAGGTAACCGCGAAACCCTGGGGCAGAATGCCATTGTCCGGGACTGGAACGGCCTGCCCCGCATTCCCGCCACCGCCATTGCCGGCGTCTGGAGACATACGGTCATGAATATTGCCAAAGGGGTAAATCCCATCCAGTTTGAACACTGGTTCGGCTTCAAGGGCGATCAAAAAACCCAGGAACGCATGGCCTCCCGGATCATTGTCACCGATGGTCTCCTTCTGGACAGCAAGTCCTGTCTTCCGGGGACTCTGGACAGCAAGGGACAGCTTCGCATGCTGACGGAGCCGGACAGCCGGGATCCCGTTTACAGTCTGGTAAATATCAATAACAGCGGCCGCTTTGAAAGAACCTGCTGCCGGCTTAATGAGAAAAAGGCCAACCACAGGTCTGCCCTGTTCACCGCAAAAACCCTGCCTAAGGGGCTTCGGTTTGCCTTTGACCTGAAGTTCGAGCTGGATTCCGATAAGGATGTCGAAGACTACCGGAAAGTGCTTAAGATCATCGGATCCCGCACCTTTGCTCTGGGATCCAAAACCGCCAACGGTCTGGGCTCCTTCAAGGTAATAGGAGTGGATCTGGAGGAGATCCGTCTTGAGGATTACGTCGACAATCCCGAAGAGGCAGCCAAAAAGATCCGGGCCTTTGTTATCAACCGCACGGTAAAAATTGACGAGGCCGCCGCCGCGCCCGTTATTCCGTCTGCTGATGACACCGGCCTCAAAGTCTGGAAGTTCACCCTGAGCTCCAAGGGATCCATGCGTCTCGGCACCGGCATCCCCGGCGGCATTACGGCTTCGGTTTCAGCCTGTGACGCCTCCGGAAATCCCATAAATCTCATGCCTAATGAAAACGACAGCGGCAAGAGAAATATCCAGCCTTGCTTTACCGACTCCAGAATCACCTGGAAAGGCAGCAAGTTCGATAAGGAAATTCAGGAGTTCATTATCCCCGGCAGCACCATCAAGGGAGTTCTGGCCCACCGCACCATGTATCACTTCCTGAGAAGAAAGGGCTGGTTCACTGACAAACCACTCTCCGGCAATCGCACGCCTCGGGATCTTATCCGGGATCTTCTGGATAACCGGGAACCTCCCAAGGAGCTGGAGCCCTACTACACCCTCTTCGGAAGAAACGATCCCGTCAATCACGACAATATGAGAGCAGGATCCCTCCGGGTGCAGGATGCCGTGATCAGCGCGGATTACTGGCTGAACCGCATGCATAACAAGCTGGATCGCTTCACCGCAGGAGTCATGCCCTCGGCTTTGTTCGGTCAGATGCGGCTAATTAACCCGAGTTTTGCGGTGCATATTTCCATGAATCCTTCCCGGGGCTCCGAGCTTCCCGATGATGCGGAAATCATGCAGGCATTTCAGGACACTCTTTATGATCTCAAGAACGGCTTCCTCAATATCTGCGCCGGTTCCGGCCGGGACACCGCCGTGTTCAGCGAAGTTAAAGAGAATTAAGGCAGGTTAGTAATGACAACAGCAGATTTAAATGAACTTACGGCCGGCGTGAACCGGCTTCTGGGGAGCCGGGACGGCAGAAAAAACGCGGCCCCGGTTAATTTCAGCGTTGGCAATCTCAAAATTGACACCAGACAGATTGCCTCTTCCGAAGAACTTGCCGGTACTCTTAAGGAAAAGCTCGGCACCGCCGCCGACATCCAGTCCTGGGTGATGCTGACAGATGAGATCCGGACAGGAGTTGCTCTCCAAACTCTTGAGGATAAGGACACCGCTGCCAAAGTACTGGAAGCGGAATTCTATGCGGAGAGTCTTAAGATCTCCGCCCGGGTTAAAAGAGCAGCCGGAAATCTTATTCTGGTAACCTTCTATGTCATAGACGGCGCTGAGGGCGAGGCTCTCCCCCGCAACACCATTTCCCTCCGGGTAAGACAGGACATCGCCGCCCGGAAAAATGAGAAAGCTGTTCCCGGAAATGCGGTTTACACCATCTGGTACCGTCCGGGAGAGATGGGAAAGATCACCCCCTTCGTACAGCAGTTTGCCGGATTTTCCGCGGAGGCAATAAATGGCTAATTACACCAAAATCGTTACCCCTTATGACTTCGTTCCCATCTCATCCTGGGTATTCTCTCCGGACTGGGCTAATGATGTCACTCATGACGTGCCCTTCCAGGACGGTATTTCCGGACGCATTGACTATGAACTTATGAATTACTCTCCCCTTTGCGTGGGGCATGACAGTGTTAATAAAACCGATGCCAATGGCAAGACTGTAAAAACTCTGATCTGGGAACATGACGGGAACGGCCGGCAGGTGATTCCGGGATCCTCCATAAAGGGCATGCTCAGAAACGCTCTGGAAATTGTCGGATTTGGCAAAATGCAGTGCGTCCGGGATCTCAGACATGCTACCAGGCTGTCGATAGGCGAGGTAAAATCCGAAAACGCCGACTACAGGCTGACCCCGATATTCGTACGGCGGGATCCCCGGATTCTGGGCAACTGGCAGTATCTGGAAGCCGTCGTAACCCCCGATAACAAACCGGTAACCGCTTCTGTTAATAATGTCAGTCTGGGGAACATTCTGGGGATAGAGCCCAATAAAGCCAAGGAGATGACCGCTCAGGAAAAGCACCGGGCTCTTGCCAGAAAGTTAGGCCTCAGCGACCGCGATCCCATGCCGCTTTTATATGCCGCTCTGGAATCGCGGAAGGGATTGTCTCCGGAGCAGAAAAAGAAGGAGGATCCGGCAGATCGGAGATACACCACATGGAATGAGGTGACTTCCGTAAGCCTTAAGGCGGATAATAAGCACAACTGTCCCGGCATGTTCCTGTTTATGAACGAGAACATTTCCAATAATGGCAAAGCGAAAAAAGCAAATCTTTACACAGATTACTTCTTCTATGTAAACGATAAGGCCGTTGCCGAAAGGTATGAAAACTGGAAGCTCCTGGAGGACTGGCTCATCAGGGATCTCAATGCCTCCCTCCCTGCCATGAAGGCTGATGACGCCGGCGCCAAGGATCAGAATCTTTTCGATTACAACCAGAGCCGGCGTCATCCCGTGTTCGGTTTCCCGGTCTGGCTGCTGGAGCATAAATCTGACCATAAAAGAAGCGCGCTGGGCTTCTGCCAGGTTACGCGCCATGTACGGCAGAAATCGGTGCTGGACATGATCCGGGATGTGCAGAAGGATACGGCGAATATCAAGGATCTCGCAGATATCATGTTCGGCTATATTACCGATACCGAGGGCTCCGGGAGCAGAATCGGCTTCTCGGATCTCATCGCCGAACAAAAGTACCCCACGGAAACTCATACCTACATCCTGGGGGAACCGAAATCCACCTTCTCTCCTGCCTATCTGGGCAAATTCAACTTCAAGGAGGAATACAACGAGGGCAGTATCATTGCCGGAAGAAAGGTCTACAAAATCCGCAAGGATTTCAAAATGGCCGAACCGAAATTCCCCAATGATAATACGGATGTCAGAAGCGCGGCAGAGTTTGTGGTGCCGAAGTCAAAATTCCATGGCTCCGTGGTCTTTCATAATCTGAAGCCGGAGGAGCTGGGAGCCTTGCTCTGGGTCATGACTCATGGGGTGGGCGCGGATGCAGCCACCTCGCCGTTCTACCACTCTCTGGGGCACGCCCGTCCCATGGGAGCCGGCGCCGTAAAGCTCAATGTAACTCCCGAGAGCATCACCGTACCGCCCTACCTCATGAAGGACGGAGAAATTGATTTGGGTACAGACATCCAGGGAAATGAGCAGAAATGCGCAAAGGAAAACCTGATACGTAAATGTCTGGAACGTTTTGAAGCCATGATGAATTTCGAGTATCCGTTCCGGGATCGGAATCAGCTAGGCAAATGGCGGAACTCCAAAATCATCACCTTTTTCCTGGACAAAGCCAAGATCGATGCCGCCTGCGAGCCCAGTAAGGTGTATAACGAATTTCCTGATGAATTTACGAGCATTCATCAGGACTACACCAATAAACCAACCGCCAAGCAGCACCCCGGCTACGGAAACGGCAAACAGACGGGCCCGGCCTGCGAAGTCTTCAAGATCGAAAAGGACAAACTTGCGCAAGGTCTGGCTCTGGTGAAGCAGGAAAAGGAGGAGCTCATCCAGGAAGCTCGGAAGGCAGCAGCCGAAGCGGAGAAAATGGAGCGGGAGCGTCTGGAAAAGGAGGCTGCAAAGGAAGCTGAGAATCAAGCTTTAGGCTCAGAGTATCAGCAGCATCTGGATGCTGGAAACCATGCGTACCTCAGTGCTATGGCTCTCGTCAATGCCAGCATTAAGGACACGTTTGACAAGGATCTGGCCTCCGGCAAGATTGCCGCCGAGTGGAACTGTTCCAATGTCAACAAGCTGTTAAAGCAGATTAACAAGTCCTATGAGAGCGATCCGGCTGCCCTGAACAAATGCGCCGATGAAGTCTATAAGCTGCTTTCCGGAAAGGCTGAAGCTCTGAAGCAGATCGATAAACTGTTTCCGAACTCAATGCAGAACAGATATGCTGATAATCTGAAGGAGATCGATGCCTATCTTAAAAAGAACAAGGGCAAAAAGGGACTTCCTGAGGTGCTTAGCGCCATCAGGAAAGCAGATAAGCAGTAACAGAAATTTAGATCAGTAACCACCAAAGCCGGCGATACGCCGGCTTTTTTTATCCGGGTACGGCATCAAGAGAGAGGATAAGCTCTTAAAAATACCATCTTGATTTTTTAAGGCCGGGATCGCCCGGAAATCTTGCGCTCTCCTGCAGCTCCGCATGATATGACATGGGGCGCATGATTTTCAGCGTGATGAAGCACAGCGCAATCCTGGAAATACTGTATTCAATCTCCAGTCCGTCATGAAAAACCAGATAGTCAAAATAAGCGCGCATTGCCAAATCATTCTGCCATATCTGTTTTATGACAAGGCGCGAATAATGCTGCCTGACAGAATTTTTAATATCATCAATCGCTATGCAGCCATCTGAATTAACGCGGTTACTGACAAAATTTTTTCCGGACTCCCTGATTTCCTCTTTTTTCTTCCGGCGTTTTTCACCGTATTTTTTCACCAGCTCAGCATATGCTTCGGGTTCATTTTTAACAAACTCGTCATAATTGCCAAAGCTCTTATGAATAAAAATCTTCGTGCGTTTAGTTGCAGAATCGTATTTTGAATCCTCAGGTGCAGGTACGTAAGCCCGCTGGGAAACTTTTTGGCTGCAAGGAACATAGGACAGCCACCCTGAAAAACACGCTTGAATTGCGCCGCCTGTCAGAGCATGTTACAACCTATTATAATAATAATTCCTTTCAAAGGAGGCAAAACTGCTACAAACCCATATTCTTAGTTGAACGGTGAAGACGAGGATTTAGCAAAATTGGCTATTTCGCTGCGGAATACAGGTTTTAGTACCTAATTACTTTATAATCTGCCACGGCTGCAGACACTCTAAGACTTTCATTTAGCCGCGCGGTTCATCATACTCGGGCATCCTGGCAAGCCTTGCGCAGGGACTTACGAAAAGACAGGGTGAAGTCATGACATGGCCTTCTCCAAGCTTAGCTTTGGCCATCTCATTAAACGCTTTAGCTATGATTCAGGCACGGCCGGCAGAAACTCACTTAAGCGGCGTCCCGTACAGGATCTCGGATTCCTGAGCCCCCATGCGGAATCTCCGGATACCCCGCATGGTATACTCGTAAACCGCATCGAACACTCCGGAAGCCCCGAGTCCCGAGAACCCGAAAATAAGCTCAAAGAAACGCACTCCGTAGGCTTTCCGGATCTCGGCAATGCCGGCGGCGGTATCCTTGCTGCAGGAGAGCTGTCCGTCGGTGAGACAAAGGAGATCCGCCCTTTTGAAGGAATCCTCCCGGGATACGACATCCATGGAGTACCGGATCATTTCATCAATGCTGGTGCCGCCATGGAAGGATTTGGAAAGAAAATCGCTGAGATTGCCGAGGGCCTCGGCCTTGCGATCGGGGGAGATGCGAAGAGAAACCGTCTTTATCGAAAAGTTTATCAAAAAGCACGGCCGGCGGTTTTCCAGACAGCGGAGAGCCGCCATGAGAGCCACCGCCTTGGAAAGATTCTCATTCCGGCCCTTCATGGAGGCGCTGGTATCCACGCAGATAATAAGAGGGCCCCGGCCTTTGCCTTTCCCGGCTCCGGCCCCGTAATCGGGCACATCCTTAAAGACGCCTGTCATCCGGTTAAAATCAAAGGACAGGAGAGCGCGTTCCAAGTAATGAATGTCAAACAGGGGCTCCAGATCCGGATCCGTGAGCTTCACAAACTCCTCGGGCAGCACATAGGGAATGTAGTTATCCATTCTGATGCCGTTAAGGCTGTCGGTCATGGGACGCACCCGATGGCCCCGGACTTCCCGGAGACGCTTCCGAAGCTCCTCGTTATCCTCCCGGAACACCTCATCCAGGGCCAGACTGCGCCCCATCTCGTCCAGCAAACGGGCCAAAGCGGGATTCTTCTGCACCTCGTTAATGTATTTGAGATAGCCGAAACCGGTTTTGGAGGTGCGGAGCTCCCGGTAGGAGCTTAGCACATAGGACTGATCCCGCTTTCTGATATCAAACTGGGAGAGATAGTGCCGGATGGCCCGATCCCGCCACTCGGCATTGCCGTCCGCCGCTGCTGAAAACACATCTGCTGGGATGCCGTTTTCCATGGAAAAGCGAATACCGGAGTACATCTCATCAAACTGAGCCTCTCCGGCATCGTTCAGAAAATCCTGAATGACCTGCTCCCGAGCGGTGACCTTGGCTCTGATAGCGCGGGAAACCCCGTTTATGCGGATCTCCCAGACAGCCCGGAAGCGGTTCCCGGCCATTCTGAGGCGATCCTCCCGCTCCCAGCGCTGTTCCCGAGAGGCTTCAGAGGAGGAAGCGGCGGCAGCGGCGTCCGCTGCATCTTCTGCATCTTCTGCATCTTCTGCGTCTTCCGCTGGTTTTTCCGCTGCCTCTTCCGGAGATGCGAGCTGCTTTAAGAGATCCTGATAAACATGGAACCGTTCCTCCACGCTCCCGAAATCCTCATCAGGAGCATGGGCGGCGATAAGATCCCGGAGCTGATAAAGGTAGTCGGTGTTTTGCGCAATTTCCGCAGGAGTGAGCCGGGAGAGCCAGCCCAGACGCCGGAGATCAAAGAGCTCCTCCGGACTCCCCTGCTCCCTTTTCTGAAGCTCGTCCAAAATGCCGTTTTCCAGATCCTGAATCACCCGGACGGCCCGGTCTACGGAACGCTGCTCCCTTTCGGAAATCCAGCGGCGGGGCCGGAGCTTTTCCCCCAGATCCTGAATCACCCCGCCGAAATCGGTCAGAAAACGCGACGGGGGCGCGGAGGAGGCTTCCTTAGCGTCAGTGCCATAAACACCCTTGGCTATTCCTCTTCCCGCTTCAGCACTGGCAGCTTCTTCTGCCCGGCCAGTCGCTTTAACCCGTCCGGCTTCATTGACTCCTGCTCCTGCAAACCCCATGGTGCTCGCTCCTTCCCCTGCCAGACCCGGGCTTACAGAAGATTACTGTGATGGTTTTTCAGAAGCTCCCGGATATCAATGCGCTTCGGCTTGGTTTCTTCGCTGGCGGCTTCCCGGGCTCTCTGGAATCTCTCCATGCGGGCCCGTTCCTCGTAGCTCATGTCCTCGGGGCCGGAGAGCTCTACGCCGCAGGAAAAATCAACGTCGGTTTGCACCACAGATGACACTTCCGGCTCCGGAGCCGGAGCGGATCCGGACAGCACCGGAGCATTATCCGCGCGGGGATCCGGCATGGCTGAAGAAGCTGGCATCGCCGCAGCATGCGCTGTCGGAGAAACAGTCATCGCCGGAGCAGCAGACATCGCCGGAGATCCCAAAGATCCCGGAGCTCCCGAAAGCGGCATCGCTCTTATATTGGGCTCCGGAGCGGGGGTGTCCTGCTCCTTCTGGGCTTTCTTTTCCTGAAGCTTTTTAATGAGTCCCGCCGGGAGAGCGGAGGCTCCGGAAAGAGACACCGGATCCGGCTTCTTTTCCGGAATTTTTTCCGGCATTATTCCCTGAAGTCTTTCCATTTCCCGGGCCAAACCGGCCGGAGAGACCGCATCCAGCTTCTGCTCCGGAGCAGACGGCGCCGGAGTCTCCGGGATCATGCTGATGGAGGGCTTGGCCGCATTTCCGCCTCCCGGAACTCCGGAGAGCACCGGCTTTCCGGCGTCATCAGAGGTGACGGGAGATGAGCTCGGAGCCGGGCTGGGAGCTGCTCCCGGGGCAGATACCGAGGGAGCCGGAGACGCAGAAGCTGCGGGGCCGGCGTCTATTACCGGCTTCACAGGAGCAGCGGCGGGAGCTCCGTGGGCTGCTCCTATTACCGGTTTACCGCCGGCATCCTGAACGGGAGCCGGATTCGGGGCCGGGGCCGCTGCAGGAGCGGCTCCTCCCTGTTTCCCGTTGGCATTCGCTGTTACCGGGGTACTGCCAGGCACTTCCGGCTTCGCTTCGCTCTCCTTGGCCTTGGGCGTGGGCTCAAAGCGGTACTTGAATTCGTCGCTCTCCTCCAGCTCCCTGATGGCTGCTTCGTCAATGCGCATGGGATCCCGATCCGGAGTTCTGTTTTCCGAAAGGGGTTTAGCGGGGGCCGGGGCCGGAGGCGGCTCCGGTGCTGCGGCTTCGGGAGCCGGAGCTCCGTTCTTGGCTCCCTTGCCGAAGAGACTCTTGAAGCTCCAGGACTTTTTGGCCTGATGGAGGACGGGCTTTTCGGAACGGGCTACAACTGCTTCCGGCGCAGGCTGAGGCTCGGGAGTCTTCTTAGCAGCCATGGCTTCCGCGGCGCGGAAGGTCTTGCCAACTCCGCCGGCAATCCTTTCGGAAATCTTTTCCGGCGCGGTTTCCGGAGCCTTGGCGGCAGCGCTGTCGCCAAGAGATCCCGGAATGGTCTTCGGGAACACCGGCCCCTTGTACTGCTCGGCATTATCACGGGGGATAGTGAGCTCCGGCTTCGGCTTTTCCGCCGGGGCAGGAGAGGAAGCGGCAGCGGGAGAAGCGGCCAGCGAACCTGATTTGCTGTCCTCCGAGCTGGCGCGAACCAAAGTGCCTGCGATGCCGCCGGATACGGCTCCGGCCACCACCTCGGCCACCACCCGCTGGGTAGCGGTGCTCTTTTGCGGGGCGGAAGTCTCCGGCTGAACCGCGCTTCCCGGGGCTGCCTTGAGCTTATCCTGCGGGCCGGTCTTGTCCAGGGAGAAATCAGCCTGAGAAAGCTCCGGCTTTTCAGGAGTATTGGACTTGTTCAGAAGAGCCGCGGCTTCCTCGGCGGCCTTTTCCCGGGCGGCTTCTTCTTCCTGACGCTTCCGGGCCTTTTCCTCCGCGGCCTTTCTTTCGGCGGCGATCCTTTCGGCTTCCTTCCGAACCTCCTCCCGGAGCTTCATGTCGATCTTGGGGATGGAGATCTTTTCATAACGGGTCAGAAGCTCCTTAAGCTGCGTCTCATAGGTGGTGGAAACCGAGCACTCCTGGAAGTAGGGTTCATAAACCTCCACCAGAAGCCGGGTGAGATCGTACTTGTCAGCCTCGGACAGGAAGATATCGCTGTTAACCAGCTCCTCCCGCTTTTCCAGATCCCGGGAGACCGCATCCACCAGATTCTGATTGAGGGCCATCTTTTCAGAAAGGCGGCTGATGTCGTCGTTGAATTTGGTAAGCACCTCATAGGTCTGGGCATTCAGCGCCGCCTCGGATTCCGTAACGCCTTCAGCGTTCACCAGAGCCACCAGATAATCGCCGTTATCCTTCTTGGCCAGCTCCGCCGTGCCGGGAGTCTTTTCAAAGTTTTCATCACGGCGTTCGCTGGGCCGCATGGAAAACAGTCCCTCGTAATTAAGCCAGATCCCGGTGATGTCGAGACCCTTCAGAGAGGACACCATAAGAAGGCAGCGCTTGTCGTCAATGCCCTGAAGCCGCATGGCCACCACCGAGTTCATCATGTCTGACAGCTCTTCATGATGGTGAATGCGGGAAAGCTCGTCGGAAATGCAGCAGAGACCGCGATGGGTCAGAATTAAGCCGCCCCGGCCATCCGGCATGATGCGGCAGGAGATCTCCCGGGCCTCGGCCAGGTTTAATTCCTTAACCATGTTTTTGAACCAGCGGCGGTAGGAGTTTACCTCGCAGAGCTCAAAGCCCCGTCCCATATAGCGGTTCCAGTATTCGCACACCTCGCCCCGGGCCGGAAGCGGCGTCTTGTCCTCGATGGCCACGATGACGCTGTCGTGATTCTCCATCTGGGCGGAGTACAGCCGGAAGCCCTGCTGATGGAAAAACTCCCCGTACAGGGATTTGCCGTCAATGCCCACGGAAAGCGGCTTGATTTCCGTCATCTTGTCGGTGTCGCAGAAGGGAATGTCTTTTCTCAGGAAGCGTTCGGCGAATATCCCCTCAAAGTTTATCCGCACCGTGACAATGAGCTTTCCGTCCAGACTGCTGGGATGCTGGGGGAGACCGCTGATGCGGGCATAGAGCTCCACCTCGGGCTCCAGACAGTTTTTAAGGTAAATCTGCATAAGCTTCGGCAGCACGCCGGCCTGGCAGGTAAAGTGATTGTCTTCGGTAAGAACGCCGTTGCTGCCCAGCATGCCCGGCACCGTGAAGCGGAAGCACTCCAGACCGGGAAGATCGATGCTGCCGAGATAGCCGTTGATGTCCCGGGTAACGATAATGCGGATCACGTCTCCCACAATGGGCACAAAGCCGCTGCGGCCGTTTTCCGCGGGGTTCTTGACCTGCTTTCTGATGCCGGGAGCCCAGATGCTCTTTAAGGAAAAGTCCTCCATGACGACTTCATTGTTCCACATCCTGTCCAGGGCCCGGTAGCAGAGTCCGGTGTCCTTGAGGAAGCGGAACCAGACCTCTCTCTCGGGAGTAAGCTTCACCTGAATGCCGGAGTTCTTGAAGGAGTCCGGATCGGCATAGAGGCTCATAAGCTCGCCGATTTCCCGGCCGGTGTCCAGGAAGCGTCCGGAGCTCCCGCTTCTGATATCCTTAGACACCACGCTTCTGATGCTGTCATACACCAGAGAACGGAAGGCGGTGATCTCTCCGGGGATATTCCAGAGAGCATTCACGGCCAGCGGGATAGAGCTTACATAAACCTTTTCGTGGCCGTTAAAGAACGCCGCCGCCCGGAGAAGCTCCGCCGCCTGCATCCATCTCCGGTCGGACACATAGGAAAACCGCGGCTCATGCGGGGACACGGCCGGATCCTCCCCGTCCCCGAGATCATGATCGGCTACGGAGAGCGCCGTGCCGGAAACCTTCAGCACCTCCTCCCGGATCAGGGAAAGCACGGCAATCACGTTGTCAGAAAGAGGAACACTGCGGATTTGCCGGAGCCAGTCCTCATACTCCTCCCGGGTGATGCCCGGGAAATCCTCCGCGGCGTCGGCCCCCCGCTGCTCCAGAAGATGTCTGAAGGCGTCCTCCCCCTTTACCGGGAACACCGGAATGCGCACCGGGAAGCGATCATAGAGAGCCTCCATGCCGGATTCGGCGTCCGGAATCTCATTGGAGGCCACGGCGAGGGAGCGCAGCGGCACGGCCAGCACCTTGCTGCCGTTATGAAAGGAATGCTCATTAATGATGGTAAGAAGAGTGTTAAGCACGGCGGGACTGGACTTCCAGATCTCGTCCAGGAAGGCAAAGTCGGCCTCCGGAAGATAGCCGGCGGTTTTTCTTTCGTAATTGTCCTTCTTGAGCTCGGACAGGGACACCGGGCCGAAGATCTCCTCCGGGGTGCAGAAGCGGTGCATGAGGTGCTCAAAATATCTGCCATCCCGGACAATGGCGGCCAGCCGGCGGGAAAGCATGCTCTTGGCGGTGCCCGGAGGCCCGTACAGAAAAATGTTCTGTCCGGCCAGCACGGCCAGCACGGCCAGCTTCACCACGTAATCCCGGTCAATAAGACCTGCGGAGACAGCGTCCATGATAAGGCGAATGCGCTCGGCCAGCCGGACGTTATCCCCGGCCAGAGGGGCCCCGTCCCGGGAGCCTATGGTATTTGACGATTCCGGCTTTTTGGAAACAGCCGGGGGTTTGATAGCGAGATCTTCTCTGGCCTGCATCTTTATATTCCCCAATCTGTCAGAAGGTCTCCGGAAATCCGGGATCAGCCGGAGGAGCTTCGGACAGCACCACTTTGAGCTACGTTATCTGGATAAAGGACTTGATCCTCAGGCCGCGGCTCCTCCGGAAAACCGGCATGCTATCGCCTGTGCCTGCCAAATACGTATAGTTAATACACAATCCGTACTGTAAAATTTTGCTTAAAACATCATCAAAAAAATGCCTTATTTCTCGCGATCTTAAAAAAAACCGCGGGCAGAGATCACAAAAACAGCGTTACAAAGCAGACTATTGGAGACAATGAAGAAGAAAGAAAAAAAGCTTACGAACCGGAAAGATAGTTAAGGAATGCGGAAAAAGACCTGAAGCAGGGAAAAATGAAGTGGCGGACAGGCTGAGATTCGAACTCAGGGACGGGATAAACCGTCGCCGGTTTTCAAGACCGGTGCATTAAACCGCTCTGCCACCTGTCCGCGTCGATGGCTGTTATTATAATGAAAAAATCACCTTTGTAAACAAAAAGCGCGTTTTATTCGTAATTTTCCGGTTTTTCCCTGGGGAACCGGGCCAAAAACCGCCTCCGGGGCGGGATTTTGGCTGTTATTTAACCGTTTTTCCGGATTTTCAGTCCCGCCTGAGCCCTGAGTTCCCCTTTGATTTCAGTTCTGCGGGAGTCAGACAGCAAGGTTTCCGGGTTTCCGGAGCTCTGCTCCGCAAACCCGCCAGCGGTTTTTGCTTACCGGAAGCCCGGGTGACGGTATAATGAGGATCCCTTCAGAAAAACTTCTTTTCCATGAAGCTCTTCAGGAATCTTCTCAGGGAGCTTTTAATGGAGCTAACTCATTAAGGATTTATCAGGTATGAGCGCAGATATTCCGGTTATCACAGTGGACGGCCCCGGCGGCGCCGGCAAGGGAGAGCTCTGTCTCCGTCTCAGCAAAATGTACGGTTTTACCATTCTGGATTCCGGCGCCATTTACCGGGTGCTGGCCTATGCGGCGCTTAAGCATCAGGTCAGCCTCGCGGATGAGCCTTCTTTGGTAAAGCTGGCCGGGGAGCTCCGGCTGTCCTTTGAACCCCGGGACAGCGGCGTGGCCGTCATGCTGGACGGCGAGGATGTCTCCCGGGGCATCAGAAACGAGGAAACCGGAGGAGCCGCCTCCAAGATCGCCGCTCTCCCGGGAGTGCGGGCCGCCCTTCTGGATCGCCAGAAGGCCTTCAGAACCGCCCCCGGCCTGGTGGCTGACGGAAGAGACATGGGCACCGTGGTGTTTCCGGATGCTCCGGTGAAGATCTTTTTGGATGCCAGCCCGGAGGAACGGGCCAGAAGAAGAGTGAAGCAGCTGGAATCCCAGGGAAAAGCCGCTGATTATGAAAAGATTCTGGCGGAGATCCGGGAACGGGACAACCGGGATCGCAACCGCGCCGCCGCGCCTCTGAAGCCCGCTCCGGACGCCCTGCTTCTGGATTCCACCGAGCTCTCCATTCAGGAGGTGGTGGATACCGCCCTGGCCTTTGCCGCCAGGAAGCTTAAGCCGCTCTCTTAAAGCGCGTCACCAGGATTGGCGCCGGAATCTCCGCCGGCGCTGTCTCCTGACAAGTTCCGAAACTTTCCGGATTAAAGCTTAAGGCCCTCGTCAGCGAGGGCTTTTTTTAGGGCTCTGGATAAAGGAACCAAAGTACATGTGCCCGATAAAGGCTCTGACCTCCTTCTCCTGCTGAGCGGTGGTGAAATCGCTGGTAAGCATTACCACCCGGTCGTTTCTTTCAAAGAAGTACAGGGTGAAATCATTGTCGCAGGTAAGGGTTTCCGCTCCCCAGACCTTCTTGCCTCTTTTGCAGGAATATATCTCCGCCGCGCTGACCATGGCGCCCTCCACGGATCCGTACTCCAGAGAATAAAGCTCGGTGTACCCCACATTGACTTCCCTGGCAGCATTGGTATACATCACGGCATTATGCTTCTGCATTTCGCTGAAAAACCGGTGTCCCAGAGTCCAGCCTTCCGGGAGTTCTTCGCCGGCCGCCCCCGCCGCGACTGGAGGCGGAGCGGCCAGAGACATGCTGCCCCAAAGGAGGAAAAGAGCCGCCAGAGCCGGTGAGACCTTTTTGAAATGCATCATAATTAAACTCCTGAACTCTGCCGGAAAAACCGCCCTACGCCTTAATTATAATCCGGAAATCCCGGCAAAAACAATCCGCAAACAGGACGTCAAAACCCCCGGGGAACAGCTGAAAAGGATGGCGGGAATCCAGCGGCCGGATTTCAGAACAATGTCAGAACAGCGAGAGCCCGGGGCGGCATGGGTCAGCCAAAATCTATTCTTAAGATTCCCTTTGCACCTTTGGGGAAAACGGATATAATGGGCTCCCGTGGACAGGTGGCAGAGTGGCCGAATGCACCGGATTCGAAATCCGGCAACGCGCAAGCGTTCATGAGTTCAAATCTCATCCTGTCCGCCAGCTCCGCGTCATCCTCTTTTTTTCTTTGCTTCTTTATCTTTTCCCGTTTTTCTTTGCCGTTTTCCTGTGCCCGCTTCCCTGTTTTTCGGGACTCTTCTTTAACCCCGCCGCCATAACTCCGCCGCCATTTGCGCATGGGAACGGCCTGATTTTGGCCCGTCCGGCAAATTGTGATCCCGGTAAAGCCAGTTCCGGGATTATCTCTGCTAAGATCCCCTGAAAACCCGGAAAAGGCCGGCTGTCAGAATCTGCCCGTTCCGGAGAACGCCGGTTTTCCAGGCGCTTGTTTTGGAAAAGGTTCGGAAAAATACCCAGGAGAGTGTTATGCCGCACGAAGATCGTATCCGCTGTCCAGCCTGTTCCGGAAAGGCGGTTTTTGATATGAAAGCCTGCGCTCTCGTGTGCAGCGTCTGCGCTAAAGTGCTGGATGCCGGAATTCGTCCGGAGGCTCATGACGCCGGAACCGGGAACGGGGCCAACGCTTCCCGAAAGCCGGAAGCCGGTTTTTATGAATGTCCGTCCTGTCACATCATGATGAGTCCCGGAGTTCTCCGTGTTTCCGAGGCCTGTCCCTGCTGCGGGGAACTGCTCTCTCCGGAAACTCGCCGGGCGCCGAACATTGCCGCCGATGCGGGAGTGCCGGCCCCGGACATTATCCTGCCCTTTGCCAGGGACAGCGCTTGCTTCGCCGCCGACCTCCGGAGCAAAGCAAAGCAAAGATTTTTTGTGCCTGACAAAATTATCAAGGGGATCGCTCCGGAAAACATTCAGGTTCTTTACCTCCCCTACTGGCTTTTTGACATCGGGATCTCCGGAGACGGGGACTTCCTGCAGGAGGACATTGAGATCATAGATTCGGGCAAAAGCAGGGTTTATTTGCATCACGTGTATAAAGGCCGGGCCGGAGGAGCGCAGTTTTATGCCGGAGCGCCGGTTTCCCGGGCCACGGCCGTGGACAACAGAATCTGCGAAGCCATCGAGCCCTTTGATCTCGCTCAGGGCCGCTCCTTCAGCGCTTCATGGCTGCCCGGACTGGCCGCCATGGTTCCGGCTCCGAACGCTCAGGAAAGATATGCCAGGGCGCTGAAACGGGTAAGCGGGGCCTTTGACAGCTACCTTTCCGCCGCTGACGATTTCAATTATGTCAGGTTCTCCAAGCGCAATTATGAGATAAAGCCCCGGCTGGTACGGTCAGGTCTTTTTCCGGTAATGTACGCCAGCGTCCGGTGGGGCGGCAGAACATACCGTTTCGCCATGAACGGGGAGACCGGAACCAGCTATGAGGAATTTCCGGTAAGCTCCTGGAAGCTCTGGCTGAGTCAGATCTGCCCGTGGTTTTTAAGCTTTGGCGTTACCCTTTGGCTGCTCAGGGATTACATCACAAAGCTCGAAGATGTTATTCTATGGGCCCTTGTTCCTTTTGTCCTTGCCATTGTGCTTGCGAGATTTGTCGCCTGCAAATATCTCTTCCCCACAAATCTGCTGACGGCGCTGTGCGGCGGGAGCATGCTTCTCGCGGGATCCTGGCTTATTTATGATTTCTTCGCGGCGCGGCCCCCCATAGGCGAAGGCTTCGCCACGATTCTGATATTTACGGTTATTGGTTTTCTGATAACCCTCGGCTGGGTATACCAGATGACCAGGAAGGACAGTAATTCCAAAGACGCCAAGTATTACTCGGATTGCTCTTACTGCGCCGTGGTTTCTGAAAACCGCGCTGATTTCAGGGAATGCGTCCCGGATTATGATGATTCCACCCTTGACCCGGACAGCGTCATTTTGCACCGGTAGGCGCGGAAAACTCCGGCGGAATGCCGGGAACCGCCTCCGGAAACAGTTGCCAGGAAGCGGGAAGTTTCAGACAATGATGCCGGGAACATGACGGCAGACAATGACGGACGGGGAGATTGACGGCGTTTTCCCCGCCCTGCCGGAAACGCTCTTTATCAAGCCAGGAGAATATCGTGCTTAACGTAAACGGACAGAAACTTGAAACCGATGATAACGGCTACCTGAAAAACTACCGGGACTGGACTCCCGAGGTCGCCGCCAAAATCGCTGAAGATCTGAACCTCCCCCTCACTCCGGAAAGAATGGAGGTGGTCATGTTTGTCAGAAAATTCTATGAGGAATTCAACACCTCTCCGGCCATCAGACTGCTGGTGAAGGCCATGGCCAAGGAGTTCGGCCCCGAAAAGGGTTCCTCCCGCTACCTTTACAGCCTGTTCCCGGACGGCCCGGCCCTTCAGGCGGCCAAAATCGCCGGGTTGCCCCGTCCGGTAAAGTGCATCTGAACTGTACCCAGCCCGCCGCCCCGAAGCGCTCCTGCTTGCCTGCCCGTCCCTGCTTTGCCATCGTGAGCTCAATGTTCCGGATTCACCGCCGGCCGTTAAATCAGGGGCGGGAAACAGGATTTCTGCATCGCTTCTGGCATGTTCTGTCATATATCACGAATATAAACTTAACACCATGTTAAAATGACGGTGTTAAAATGGCAGAATCATAAAGCTTCCTGAGGTTAAACTTATGGGCAATATCCTGAATCCCGTTGGTAACAATTCCTTCGCTGAACTTGCTGCCTTCAGGGATGAAAATGTTTTTGCAGACAAGACTGACTTTATCGCCGAGACCAATAAGCGTTTTGACCATAACGGGAACCTGCTGGTTTTTGCCCGCCCCCGCAGATTCGGCAAAACCGTAACGGCGCAGATGCTCCTCGCCTATTACTCCAGGGCCTATGCCGGGCAGCATATCTTTGACGGTCTTAAGATTGCCGGAAAGGACAGTTACGCAAAACACCTGAACAGGCACGATGCGCTTTACCTCGATATGAACACCATCAGAGACAATTATATTGCATACACTGAAGATGAGGATCTCAAGGTTACGGGGGTAACCTCTCTCATTGATTTTCTGGAATATTCGATAATCAACGAACTCAGGGAGCAGGAAGATTTTGCCGCATGCTTTGATAAGAATGAAATTGAGAATATCGGCCTTCTTGAGGCTTTGTCGGCTTTGCGGAATGACCTGGGAATCCAATTCGTATTCATTATGGATGACTGGGATTTAATCTTCAGAAAATACCGTAACGATGAGCAATTACAGAAAGAATTCATTGATTTCCTGAAGGGGCTGTTCAAATCAGATGACGGTCAGGCCTGCTTTTCTCTGGCATATCTTACCGGCATTCTGCCCATCAGAAAAGACAGTTCCCAGTCTGGCTTGAATACCTTCAGCGAATATACCATGCTGGATCCGGTGCCGTTTGAGAGCTTTTTCGGTTTCACGGAAGCTGACATTTCTGAAATCGTGAAACTGCCGTCGTGCAAATTAACTCAGGAGGAGTTTAAGGACTGGTACCGGGGCTATAAGCTTAACGGCAGCGACATTTATAACCCTGATTCAGTTGTTTCCGCTGTCAAAGACGGGAAATGCAAAGGCTATTGGAGCGGTACAGCTTCCAATGAGGAGCTGGCACGTCTCATCAATATGAACTTTGAGGGCCTCAGGGATGACATTCTGGATCTTATTGCCGGAGGCCTGGTAAAGTTCGACTTCCTCATGTTCAATAATGACATGGTCACCATCAGGAGCAAGGACGATGTATTCAGCCTTCTGGTATGCCTTGGTTATCTGGGCTGCGAGGATTACGGCGGCGACTACCGGCTGGCGTATGTCCCGAATCGGGAAATCAGATCTGCCCTCTCCTCGATTGTAAGGATTCAGTCATGGTATAACTCCATGCCGATTATCGAGCGTTCCGAAAAGCTCTTTAACGCCATACAGTCGCTTGACAGCAGCGAAACTGCCGGGATAATCGCCAAAATCCATAATTCGCCTAACGTATCCATTATCGGTTACAACAGCGAGGAAGCCTTGGTATTCTGCGTGATAGCAGGACTTATGTGGCGTACTGAAAGTGACTATGAATGCTTCCGGGAACTTCAGGCAGGAAAAGGATACGCCGATGTGATCTATGTTCCGAAAAGGAATGATTCCCTTCCGATACTGCTTATTGAATTCAAGCATGACACCAGTGCCGAGGATGCCATGAACCAGATTAAGGAAAAGGAATATTTCGAGAGATACCGCGATGGTGATTATCCAAACGAGGTGATCATGATAGGCCTTAACTACAGCTCAAAGACCAAGGAACATCAATGCCTGATTGAAAAGCTGCAAAAATAGCGCGCCGGCTCGGATTCACCGCTGTCCCTCCGGGCTCTCGGAGGTTTTCTCCTCCTGAGGCGCCCGGCTGCCGTTTTTCCGGAAATGAATCTTCAGGCGGATGAACTCCCGCATCACGCTCCGGTTTCCGGAAAGACGCAGGGTGCGCTCCAGGATCTGGGTGTAAATCGGCTTCCCCTTGAGACCGCCGGCCACCAGCACCGCGGCAAACACCGTCACCATCATCGGGAGCAGAAACTCAAAATTATTGGTCATCTCGCACACCAGAATAATCCCGGTTACCGGAGCCCGCACCGACGCCGCAAAAAACGCCCCCATGCCGACAATGGCCATGATGGCGGGATCATAGTTGATATACCCCGACTGCAGGAACAGAGTCCCCGCCAGAGCCCCGGCCAGAGTGCCCAGAGACAGGGACGGCGCAAAGATCCCTCCCGGAATCCCGGAACAGAAGCACAGAAGAATGCCGATAAACCGGCCCAGCAGCAGCAAAATCAGAAGCCCGGCAGAAAAGTGTCCGGTGATCCAGCCCGTGATCTGCTGCATGCCGGAACCGGAGAGCATGGGACAGTAGAAGGACAGCACTCCGAAAAGCCCGCCCAGACAAAGTCCGGTAATGATATAGCGCTTCAGACTGGAACCGTTGATGAAGAGATAGAGATCCTGAACGAGGCCCACGCTGCGGTTAAACAGCACCCCGGCGCCGCCCATAAGAGCCCCGAAGAGCGCAAAGGAAAACAGATCATGGAGATCCGGCATGTGATATTCCGGAAGATCAAATACCGGAAAGGCTCCCGAAAAGTTATCCCTGGTAATGGTGGAGGCAATAACTGAAAATGTTACCGCCTGCACCGAGGACACCGTATAGCGGAACTGGCTCCGGAGCTCCTCCATCACAAATATAATGCCCGCCAGGGGAGCATTAAAGGCGCTGGCCAGTCCCGAAGCGGCGCCGGCGGCCAGAAGAGCCTGAAACTCTTCGGGATTCAGACGGAACACCCGGGACACCAGAGCTCCCAGATTGCCGCCGATCTGGATGGAGGGGCCCTCCCGCCCCAGGATCATCCCGGAGCTCAGGGACATGATTCCCCCGAAAAACTTCACCGGGAGCACCCGCCAGAAGCGCACCGGCCGGAGATCCACCATGGCTCCCTCAATTTCCGGAATGCCGGATCCGCCGGCTTCGGGAGCAAAGCGCCGGGTGAGATACATGGCAAAGGCGGCCAGAGCGCCGCTCATGAGAAAGGCCATCAGAAACACCGCCACGGGGCCCCAGGTAACGGAACCCAGAAACGCCAGCCGGGATTCGGACAGCGCCACGGGAATGGTCTCAAAAAACGAGCACACGGCGCCGGTAATAATCCCGGTCACAAGAGAGCACAGGGCCAGCTTCGGAGATATCATATCCCGGTTACGGAGTCTCCTGATTACCTGCCTGAGACTGCCGAACCTGTTCCTGATGCGCGCCATATTACCCTCCGCTTTACGCTGCCGGCATTTTCCCAAACGCGCCGGCTGTTTTTCCGGGGTGTATGATACAACTTGAAGGGAAATACTGCCACAGGGGAGCGATAAGAGATAAAAACCGGGACAGAACCGGCTTCAGCTAAACTGCGGGGATCCTGATCAGATGTCCTGATGGGTTCTCAGGTATTCCTCGAATTCCGGAGTCCGGGACCAGTACTTAATGCCCCATTTCTCAAAATTCCATTCCTCCATGTAATTGTTGCACTCATAGTCCACGTACCAGATATGGCCGTCCTGCACCACAAAGTTTGTCGGGAAGTAGTCAATGTTAAGACCGGAGGCCCGGGCCTGCTCCGCCATTTCCCTAACC
>JAEEGL013780022.1_pt1 | contig 41205 bp, 18 predicted proteins | sample 9134231 | NCBI WGS metagenome assembly JAEEGL01 (sample SAMN16246548, study PRJNA631951) | gut metagenome | biome: gut microbiome; feature: rumen; material: fiber-attached | host: Bos | place: Iran: Karaj | collected 2018-10
CCGTGCAGAACTGCATGGCATCTCTAACCTGCCGTTCTTCTTCTACAGAGTCTGTAAGATATATGGATGACTGGTTTTACCCTTGCTTATGCAGTCATGCATGGTCTGTGGAGGTCAGCCACGGAAAAATCCGGGTGCGCCAAAGTCGAAGTATAGAAAAAACATCGTCAGACGTACCGATTCTTTTGGGCAGGTATCTCTGAGCAGGCAAACATGGCATCGACAGTAGCCCACATATAGACGAGCACTCGTCCGGGTCAATACGAACGGAAGAACACGATTGATTGTACCCGCGTGCAAGAAATAATAAGTAGGTGCACCACATATTTTTGGACAAAACAGTGGGATATTGAAAAAAAAGTAGTAATTTTGTACCCAATATCGCTAACAAGGACAAGCGGCAGCACTGCGAGCGTACCAGACGGGCCGCTAGAAAAACAGACATCAGAGAACAAAAGACCTTTAAGATTATGATACAATCCATGACAGGCTACGGAAAAGCTGTCGTAGCCTTTAAAAACAAAAAGATTCACGCAGAACTGAAGTCGCTCAACTCCAAGCAGCTGGATCTGCTTACCCGTATCGCTCCGCTCTACCGTGAGAAGGAGATGGAGATACGACAGATGATAGCCACGAAACTGGAACGTGGCAAGGTGGACTTCGCCCTGTGGATAGAGCAGGAAGCCGGTGTAGAGGCAACGCCTGTCAACGCCGCACTGGTTGAGAACTACTACCACCAGCTGAAGGAAGTGGCAGCCCGCGTGGGAATACCTGAACCCCAAGACTGGTTGTTCACCCTGACACGTATGCCCGACGTGCTGGCAAAGAGCGAAACAGAGGAGCTGACCGACGAGGAATGGGAAGCCGCACGCCAGTCTGTCAGCCAGGCCATCGACGCCCTGATGGACTTCCGCCGTCAGGAAGGTGCCGCCTTGGAGAAGAAGTTCACGGAGAAGATAGACAACATAGAGCGCCTGCTTGCCGAGATTGAACCGTGGGAGAAAAGCCGCGTGGAGAAGATACGCCAGCGCATCACCGACGGTCTGCAGCAGATTCCCGGCGTAGAGTACGACAAGAACCGGCTGGAGCAGGAACTCATCTACTACATAGAGAAGCTCGACATCAGCGAGGAGAAGCAGCGCCTCAGCAATCACCTCCGCTACTTCCGCGAAACCATGGCCGACGGCCACGGACAGGGCAAGAAGCTCGGCTTCATCGCCCAGGAGATGGGCCGCGAAATCAACACCACCGGCTCAAAGTCAAACCAGGCTGAGATGCAGAACATCGTCGTCCAGATGAAGGATGAGCTGGAGCAAATCAAGGAGCAAGTTTTAAATGCACTGTAACCCCCCTCAATCCCCCCGAAGGGGGGAAGAGGCTGCCAGATGAAAACTACCTTTAGAAATGGGACGATATGGTTACGAAACAACAGATGGAAGTACATACCAATTGTTGCTTCAGAATGCCAAAAACAACCGAAAGCACATGACCGAAGCAGAATCTGTTTTATGGCAGTGCTTAAGAGGTTCCCAGCTTGGCTGTCAGTTTCGCCGCCAACATCCAATATTTGGATATATCCCAGACTTTGTCTGTCTTAAAAAACGCTTGGTCGTAGAAGTCGACGGTAGATATCACCACATAGGCAACCAGCCTTTATCAGACGAAGAACGAACAAATTTCTTAAACCAGTATGGTTTTGAAGTGATACGTTTCACCAACGAAGAAGTTCTATCTAACATTGACGATGTAATAACAGCAATAAAGAGAGTCATGAACAACAAATCCACCATTTGCACTAATCATGAACCAGTCTCTTCCATGCTTTCGGGAGACCGAGGAAGGGTCGTCATTTTCAGCGCACCTTCAGGTAGCGGAAAATCAACTATCGTGAACTGGCTCATGCAGGAGCACCCGGAGCTGAAGCTCTATTTCTCCATCAGCTGCACCAGCCGCCCGCCACGCGGCACGGAGCAGGATGGCGTGGAGTATTTCTTCCTCTCGCCGGAGGAGTTCCGCCAGCGGATAGAAAACGGCGAGTTCCTGGAGTATGAGGAGGTCTACGAAGGTCGTTTCTACGGCACCTTGAAAGCCCAGGTGGAACGGCAGCTGGAGGCCGGGCAGAACGTGGTGTTCGACGTCGACGTGAAAGGCGGCATCAACATCAAGCATTTTTATGGCGAACGAGCTTTGAGCCTGTTCATCCAGCCGCCGTCGGTAGAGGAGCTGCGCCGCCGGCTGGAAGGCCGAGGCACCGACACCCCTGAAGCCATCGAGAACCGCCTGGCCAAGGCCGAGTACGAGCTGTCGTTCGCTCCCCAGTTCGACCACGTCATCGTCAACGACGACCTGGAAACAGCCAAGCAGGAGACGCTAGCCCTCGTCCGTTCCTTCCTCCTCGCCTAGCGTCCCGTATGTTGCGTTATTAACGCAACAAACAGAACATAGACGGAACAGACAGAAGAGAGACATGACGATAGGACTATTCGGAGGGAGCTTCAACCCCATCCACATTGGGCACATCGCCCTGGCCCGACAGCTGAAGGAGCTGGCTGGGCTGGACGAGGTGTGGCTGATGGTATCACCACAGAACCCGCTAAAACAGGGAAGCAGCGACCTGCTCGACGACCAGCTGCGCTACCAAGTGGCACGGCTGGCCCTGCACGGCGAGGAGGGCATCGTGGCCAGCGACTACGAGCTGCACCTGCCCAGGCCCAGCTACACCTGGAACACACTGGAGCGGCTGCGTCAAGACTTTCCGCAACACACATTTCTATTATTAATAGGTGGCGACAACTGGCAGCACTTCCACCGCTGGTATCGTGCCGACGACATCGTGCGGGAATACCAGATTGTGGTCTACCCGCGCCGAGGCAGCGATATTGACCGCACCACCCTACCCTCCTCTGTCCGCATCGTCGACACGGAGCTGATTGATGTCAGCAGCACGGAGATCAGGGAATGCGTCCGACGGGGGGAACCCGTCGGCACGATGGTGCCAAAAGCCATCGAGCCATTGGCCAGAAAGCTCTACTTGAACTTCTCCTGACCCGTGAGGATGCGGAAGCGCCGGGCTATAGAGCTGAAGATAAACTTGAAGTTGCCGTAGCGCAAGTTCAGCCATAGCTCCTCCATCGACCGCCCCACCTTCGTCAACGGATAGCCCCAGCCATTGGCCTTATACATGCGCTTCCAGTAGCCCGCCTCCTCAATGACATAGCGGGGATGGCGCAAGGGAAAGTCCAGCTCGTAGCGCTTCATGGTGAAGAGCTGCTTCAGCCGGCGGGGCATAGTCTTGAATTCCGAGTAATGGGCCGAGTCGGCTGAGGCTCCCACGTTGTTTATCATGTTCTTCGACGGCATGATAGCCAACCCGCTGTTGAAGAGCATCGTGGCCCAGAACACACTCTCAAACTGCGGCTGTCCGCTGTCGCGGTGGTCACGGCACATCTTGATGAAGGTCTTTCTATATCCCCGTTGGCGAATGAGCGCGTCCAGCTGGTGCATGGCCTCCGGATCGTCGAGGAACGTATATTCACGGTCCCACTGCTGCACCACGCGCCGCCACGACGCCCAGCCCCAGATGCTGAAGGCCGAGGTAAAGAAATAGTCGTAGGGCATCTGCGGCGTCACCTCGTCCACATTGAATCCTGCCACCATCGTGATGCGCTCGTCGTCGGCATAGCGGTCGAGCATCTCCTTGCAGAAGGGGAAGAACGACTGCGAGGGCACCACATCGTCCTCCAGCACGATACATTTCTCCGCCAGCGAGAAAGCCCACTGATGGCTGGTATAGCCGGCCACCATACAGCCCAGGTTGCGCTCCTGATAGTTGCGGTGTACCTCGCACTCCCAGTCTATCTCTTCGTCACTGACAATGGCACGGCAAGCCTCTATGCCTGCCATGTCGCGTTCGCCGCGAGGGCCGTCCTGAAAGAGGAACAGCCGCGAGGGGCGTGCTTTCTTCACTTCGTCGAAAACCTGCCGGAACGTGTCGCTGCGGGTGAAGAACAGCAGCAACACGGCTACGTCTACTTTTGCGGGATATTTATTCATATAGCTTTTTCTCGATTATTCGTTGGATAGGATGCCACAGGGCAAGGCGAACCTTGTCGAGGAGAATGCTGCCGAAGAAGACAGCTACAATGAGGAGGACGGCGTAGAGGATAAAGGTCGGGCGCGACTCGCCGTAGAACCACTGACGGATGAAGCCGTCGTAATACTTCGCCAGGAAGTTGCTGCTGTGGGTGAGATAGATGGACAGCGCAGAGATGCCCAGCCAGTTGACAAGACCTCCTGCGGCCCCTCCGAAAGAGGGGAGCTTGCTAAAGAACAGGAGCAGGTACATGGCTCCGAGTACCACCACGGGGCAACAGTAGAAATAGAGTATGCCACCCAGATTATAATGGCGCAGGATGAACACCGCCACCGTAAGAAACGCCACCACGCCCAGATAGACAGCCAGGTCTGTGCCCCGGCTGAACAGCGTAAACCACGGCCGATGTACCCGCATGTAGCGGGCCAGCAGGTAGAGGCTCATAAACCACGGCAGGGAGTAGCCCTCGCCCAGCCAGGTCGTGGCCTTGAACAGCCAGCCGAAGAGGAACATAAAGGCAAAGACTGCCAACTGCACCTGTTCAAACTGCCGGCGAGTGGCATGCTCCACAAAGAGGTTGAGCACCGGGGCAAAGAGGTAGAGGGCGATATAGACCTTCACGAACCAGTAGGCATTCGTGTCGAGCATCAACACCGTCAGCAATGCTTTCGAAGGCATCTTTCCCGTGACGACACACTCCACGCCCAGACAGAGGACTCCGAAGAAGAGTATCTGGAAAATCAGCTCGGAGAAGCGCACCAGCCTCGGACGGATGCCATACCAGCCGGAGAGCATGACAAACACATTCACGCCGACGATGGAGAAACCCTCTGCCAGGAACTGCAGGAAGGCCGACGAGGGGTTGGCGGCGATGACCAGGTCGTCGGGCTTGGGCAGCGCACGGAAGTTGGCATGCACCACCATGATCAGGAGCATCGCCACCAGGCGCAGCAGCTCCATGTTGCTGTCGCGAGTCTTCTTCATTCTATTTTTCGCTTAGTGATAAACATAATCATTTCCCTGAAAATGGCAGAGCCCAGCAGCCAAAGGGCAGCGCAATAGGCCACGGCCACCGCTAGCACCTTCACCGTCAGACAGACGTAGAGGTTTCCAATGTCTGCCGTCAGCCAGTGGACAACACAGACAATAGCCACGGAGAGCAGCACATAAGGAGCCACATCCCTCAACGCCTCGCTGAGCCGCAGGTCTATCTCCCTATGCGAGAAACAGAACCACACGCCCACCCAGCCGATGTTCAGCAATGCGTAGACCTGCACCATGCGCCCGATGCCGAACGGCACGCACAGCCCCACCCCCAACAGCTGGGCAGCACACAGGCCGAGAGAGCACCACATATAGGTGGAGGAATGACCACGAGTGATGAGCAAATTGGAAAAGAGGTAGCTGACGGGCATCACCGCTCCGGCCAGACAGAGCACCCGCAGGATGTGAGCGCTGGCCAGCCACTTCTCCGTAATCAGGATGACAATAAACTCCTCGCTGACCAAGGCCAGACAGAGCATCACGGGAAAACTGACGAAGGCCGTGAACCGCAGCAGCTTGCGGAACACCTGCTTTTGCCGAAGGCGGTCATCGTCGGTTTTCGCCAGCACAGGCTGCGCAATGCTGTAGAGCATGTTCGTGATAAGCGAGTGGCCCATGGTGTTCCACTTGTTGGCCTGCGTGAAGTCGCCTACCTCCGACGCCTTGTAGTAGCGGCCCAACAACACGGAGAGGATGTTGGCGTTGGCCGCCGTGACGATGTTCGTCACGATGAGCTTGCTACTGAAGCCCAGCAGCTCCTTCGCTGGCCGCAGATCTATGCGGAAAGTGGGCCGCCAGCCAGAGAAGTAATAGTTGAGCACGCTGACCGAGAGCGTGAAGACGATATTCTGCGTGGCCAGGCCCCAGTAGGCATAGCCCTGATAGGCCATCACCACGCCCACCACGCCCGAAAGTGTCATCGACACCAGGGCGATGATACTGCTCTGGCGCACCATCATATTCCTGAAGATGTAGGCACGGGGGGCGATGCTGAAGCTGACAAAGAGGAAACTGAGGAACGAGTAGCGGGCCAGCGCCGTCAGCCGTGGCTCGCCGTAGAAACGGGAAATGAGAGGTGCCGTGAAAAAGAAGAGCAGGTAGAAGCAGACGCTGGTCAGGATGCTCATCCAGAACACAGCGTTATAGTCGCGCTGGCTCACCTCCTTCTTCCGGTTCAGTGCGGCGATAAAGCCACCCTCCTGCATGCAGGCGGCGACGGCCGAGAAGATGGCGAGCATGCCCACCAGACCATAGTCCTCCTGGCTGAGCTTCCTCGCCAGGATGACGCCAAACGCCAGCCCCAACAACTGCTGCAAGCCGTTGCTAAAGCCACCCCATAGCAGCCCTTTCGCCGTCTTCTGCTTTAGACTCTCCATTGCTCAATCCCGTCTTTTTGACATAAGCACTTGTCGTTGACATAAAGACATAAGGACGTGTTTTTGACAGAAGAACATAATAGTGTATTTTTTTGACATAAGAACATAAGGACATATTTTTGACAGAAGAACACAAGGGTATATTTTTTTGACAGAAGAACATAAGGACAAAAAGCTCCGCATGAGTTATTATGCCTTCTGCCATTCTGCCAAATAAATATGTTTTTATGTTCTTATGTCTATTCATCTATCCTTATGTCTTTATGTCTTTATGTCTTTATGTTCTTTTGTCCTTATGTCCTTATGTCTTTATGTTCTTATGTCCTTATGTCCTTATGTCCTTATGTCCTTATGTCCTTATGTCTTTATGTCCTTATGTCTTTATGTCCTTATGTCCTTATGTCTTTATGTCCTTATGTCCTTATGTCCTTATGTCTTTATGTCTTTATGTTCTTATGTCCTTATGTCCTTATGTCCTTATGTCCTTATGTCCTTATGTCTTTATGTCCTTATGTCAAAAACTAAAAGAATGATTGGGTTATGTCCTCCAGCATGTTCTGGGCCACGCTCTTCCCTCCTGGCGGCAGCAGGTAGTCGCGGAAGAACTGCTCCCGCTGCGGCCGCATGGGGTCGTGGTCACCTAGCACCACCTCGTCGATGAAGCGGCGGATGTCGGCCTCGTCCTTCCCTAGATAGTGAAGGCCGTATGCCTTCTTGCCGAAGTCGCTCTGCGTGGAGAGGATGGCATTCATATCCTTCGACACGAACATGACGGGCTTCTGCGAATAGTGATACTCCACGGCAAAGGAGCCGCTGTCGTGCACCATCGCGTCGCTGGTCATGAAGAGGTCTATGAACTGCCCTGTCTCCAGCTGGGTATTCTCCATGGTGCGCCACTGCTCATAGTATGCATCGGCCCGTTCCTTGCCCCAACTGGCATCCTCGTAGAGCTGCGTCAGCAAGGCGGGATGGGGCTTGAAGGCTATCTGCACCTGATCTTTGTATGCCTTCGCCAACTCCACCATCAGACTGGCCATCCACAGGAAATTGCTCCGGGGCATGAAGCCCGTGTTATGCTTGATGGAGAAGTGGGGCGCCCAGATGATGCGCTTCCTCTGCCGTCCGTCGCCCATCTCCTTCCACGGCGAAGGATGCTCCGCACGCAGATAGTCGTCAGCATTGGCATAGCCCACCACACGCACGTTACGCCCCTTGTTCGTGGCAATCTTCTGTGCTTCCTGCAGGTGCAGACAGGTGGAGTAATAGAGGCGCCACGCCATGTTGTGGAAGTGCAGGTCGTAGCTCAGCTTGCCGGTGCTGCTCCAGAAGCCGTAGGGCATGTAGCAAAGCAGCTTGTCGTAGAAAGCCAGACAGTCGTGCTCCTTGCAGAGCAGATGCTCATAGGGCTGGGCGTAGAAGATGATGTCGGGGTTCAGCCGGCCACGGATGTCGTAGGGCGGCTCACCTTCATGGTAGTCGATGTAGGGAATGCCGCGCTGGTCGAAATAGCGGCGCAGGCTGGCCGCATCCTCCTCTGGCTGGAGGCGCCCGATGCATGGCGACAGCACGATGGTGGGCAGGAAGCGGTCGTCCTCGGCCATCAGCTCATAGAGGTGCTGATAGCGCCACAGCGACAGGTCGATGGCCATAAACACCACGTTCAGCGGACGCTTGCCGCGCAGCTGCTGTTCCAGACGGGCATGACGTCGCTCCATAGCACGGTATTTCCAGCCGTGCAGCCACAAGTAGTTCAAAATCTTCAAGAATACGTTCATCTGTTATAACCAGATTTTAGCATCATGTTTCTGCTGATAGAATCCGTTATCTCCCTGCTTCATCATCTCGTAGATACGCGACGCAAAGAAGACATCGTGTAGGCCCAAACCGTAGTTGTAACTCAGGATGCGCTCTTCATCGCTGGTGCGACCAGGATTCTTTCCTTGTAATACATGGTGAAACTCATCAAATTGACGGAACTGGCTGAAATAGCGGAAACCACGCAACTGGTCGGTGTCGTCACCAAAGACCTTGTCGAAAAAGAGATCGCAATTCTGAAAGCCACGTACATGGACAGGAAGAATGGTAATACCTTTAGGGAACACACTATCATCGGGGAAAAACAGCTCAGAAGCTACAGTCACACACGACAATAGAACATCAGCCCCGACGAGGAACTCACGACGGTTGTCAATGATGTCAAACTCTACATGTTCATAGCCATGCAGACGTTCCGCAAAGCTTTCGGCCTGATCCTTATAGCGCAGCAGGCGTAGTTTGATGGGGGCCTTACTCGACTCGATGAGACAAAGTGCGACAGCCCGCGCTATATTTCCCAGTCCCATCATCGAATAAGTGTGAACACCCTTCCGCTGCAAGGTCTTTGCAGCCAGTGCTGCCACAGCTCCCGTACGCATAGCAGTAATCCAAGAACCATCGACCACGGCGAGCATATCGCCTGTAAGTGCATCGTATAAAAGAATGTCACTCTTCAGACCTGGCTGCTGACCCTCTATACGACATACAATCTTATTACCAAAATACTTCTTCCCATCTCTCTCAGGCAATAGACACGGCATGGAGGTGATGAAATCCATACCCTGTGGATGGACGCTCATCTTGGTGGGCATCTGCGACTCATCCTTCAATAGAAAAGCCTGTCGTGCCCATTCCACGCACTGCTTCGGACTTATATGCAGGTCATCAATCTGCTCCTGCTGGACGACTCTTACCCTATGCTCTATCATAGCTTCAGCCTTTTTAATGCTTCTATCAATCTATCGTTATCCGTCTGATTGCGAACAGCAATACGTACAAAGTTCCTTCCTTGGAAAGCCTTCTTGTATGCACAATCCTTTATGAGAATATTCGACTCCTTGAGCAGGGTCACTGCCAACTGTGACGAACTGATGTCCTGAGAAACCTCGCAGAGGAAGAAATTGGCTTCAGTAGGTATCACTTTCAAGAACGGTATTTCACGCAGCCGCTGCTCAAAACGATTGCGTTCTTTCTGGAACTGCTCACAAGCATAGTCATAATCTGCAGTGTACTTCCCAAATATCTGCAAATAGAACTCGGCAAAAGAGTTAATGTTCCAGATGGCAACACTTTTCTTTATCTGACTAATAATCGCCACATCGGCTGAGGCCAGTACGCCAAGCCTCAGCCCTGGCACACCATAGGACTTAGAGATACTCTTCATCACCAATAAATGGGGATGGGCATCCAGCGTCTTGTTATTTAATAATGTATTATGTGGATATCCTTTGGCGAAGTCCACGAAACTCTCGTCAACAATAATCCTGGTGTTCTGTCGGCCGCACCAAGCAATAAGACGGTGCAACTCCTCCAAAGGGATAAAGTTTCCCGATGGATTGTCGGGATTGATAATGAGAAGTGTATCTACATGATGCTCACTGAAGAAGTCTATAAGTTCATCCTTCGTATAGTGCATGTCAGAACTGCTGGGATGAAAGATAACGATGTCGTCCTTCACCTTACGATTAGGATATTCCTCAAACGTAGGATAGACCACGCCAATCCGTCCAGGCAGCAGCTCCATGGCAGCCTTTATCAACTCTGCAGCGCCATTTCCAGGCACTACGTATTCTTTCTTGATGTTGAAATACTTTCCGGCCAGCAGCGAGTTAATACCCATACCAGAAGGGTATTCGGTGAGAAGCGTGTGGAAGTTCGCACGAAGTTCTTCGCACATGCGATGTGGTGGGAAATAGGGATTCACGAGATAGTTGAAGTCCAACATCTGGGGGAAACGCCAAAAACCACCATAGCGATTAGAATAATTGCGCCACAAACTCTCACCTTCATCAAAGATGGTCTCGGCGATGTCCAAGTCCTGCACATCGTCTATCTCGTACCATTTCTCTCCCCCGACGGGCAGGGCCTTTAGCCCCGAGTCGTCGATGAGGGTGATGACGCGCAGCACCTGCTCGTAGTATTCGTTGTTGCCCATGGCCCGCGAGTAGGCATCGAGGAAGGGGACATACTTCTGGCGGCTGAACTCCCGCGAGAACTTGTAGAGGTTCACCGTCTTGTAGTACAGGCCGATGTTGTCGTAGTTGAAAGCCTTCTTCGGCACGAAGCTGACGATGTTTCCCTCCTTGTCGACGGTCACCATCGTGCCGTCCATCCAGCTCTCGTACTTCGCCACCAGCGCCAGGTTGGGCTGCGGGTTCTCCAGGATCATGGGGATGAGGCGGTCGCTGAAGATGAGGTCGCTCTCTATGAGCAGCGTGTCGTCCTCCTGCAACTGCTCCTTGGCCAGCGCCAGCGAATAGATGTTGTTCGTGCGGTCGTAGACGGGGTTCTCTACATATTCTATCTTCAGGCGGCCGTCATAGCGGTGGCCTATAAAGTCCTTCAGCTCCTGTCCCTTATAGCCCACGACAATGACGACGCGCTCCAGCCGCTCGCGGCTGAGCTGACCCAGCAGACGGTCTATCAGGCTCACGCCGTTCACCTCGACCATGCACTTGGTGTTCTCCCGCGTCAGCTCGCCCAGCCTGCGGCCCATTCCTGCCGCCAAAATGATTGCCTGCATATTCTTCGTTGTTTTCGATGATTCGAAATATTGGCTGCAAAGGTACGACTTTTCCTGCAAACAGCAAAGGAAACTGTTCAGAATGTGCAGGGTAGGGCCGTCAGCTGCATCATCAGCGTGCGTGCCAGCCGCTCATGCCCCCTGTCGTTGGGATGAAGCAGGTCGCTGTCACTCTTGAAATACTGCCCATACTCGCTGAGCATGGGGAAGAGGCCGCTGCTGGCCGCCCAATCGATGACCGGCACGGCCCACACGTTGCCAGCCTCCTTCACCGCCTCCACGTAGGCGTCGAGGTATTCGCCACACTGGTTGGTGTACGACTCGTCGCACTGCCAGTTCTTCTCGTTGGCATGGAAGTCGGATCGGTGGATGGGTGTCAGCAGCACAATCTGCTTGGTGGGGAAGGTGCGCTTCAGCGAGTCCAGGGCAATGTTGATGCGCCCCCGGAACGTAGTGCGGTCCATCGACGGCATGCGCTGGCGCCGCGTCACCATCTGCTTCGGCTGGCCATGGCCGTATTCCACCTCTGTCACTCGCTCGTCCCACCATTCTCCCAGCGCCACGCCGTTGTTATAGTCGTTGGTGCCGCAGAAGATGATGATGGCATCGAAGTCCTGGCCGTGCTCTTCCTTCAGCTGCCCGGCCTGGCGCGGGATGTCATCCCACTGCCGTCCGCTGACGCCATACACATAGGGCACTATCTCCAGCCAGTCCTGCAGGAATCCCCAGTACTTCTTCTTCGACCCGCTGTTGCGCGGGTCGGTGATGCTGTCGCCCAGATAGGCCACACGCTTCCCCTGCCAGGGGTGGCTCACCAGCATCTGCGGCAGGGCAGGAAGTGCCACCAGCAGACAGAGCCATAAAGAAAATAATTTTCTGTTCATCCTGTTTTCACGTTTTGTAGTCGTTACATTATATACGCTTTTTTAGGCAACGATATAGCAGTTGTCACTTAATCAATTATTCCGCATGGCGCATTCCCGACCTTCGGTCGCCTACCCGTAGCCTTTCCCCTCCCCTCAAGGGGAGGGGTAGGGGTGGGGTCTCTAACTTCCTTCAGCGAGTTTGATATCGTCTGTGTACTCTCAGTGGAAATAGTTACAGACCCCACCCCTGCCCCTCCCCTTAAGGGGAGGGGAGTGGCTACCGCCGGAGAAGAATTCCTGTGCCAACTGCTATATTATTGCCCTTTTTTATTGCAAATATAATAATTATATACGCAATAAAGCACGTTCCCCCTTCATATTTAGGCTTTTTTCACAAAGCGCATGCCATTATTAGTTGGCTTTGCGCTGCAAAGAACTTAGGGGACTAAAGAGGACTCATCCCGGGTGTGTATGTCCAGTATTCTCTCTCTGATGAGGTATTCGTACTTCATGCGTAACGCATTTTCCGAGGCTGCAAACCACTGCTGTCGGCTCTGGCTGAGGTCGAAAAGGGTGGCCATGCCTGCATCATAGCGTTTGAGGGCGTAGCGATAGGCCAGCGCGCCAGCCTCTTCGGCCTTGACTTCTGCCTCATAGCGTTTGCGGGCGGAGACAGCGCCCTGCCATGCCTGGCTGATGTCTTTCTCTACACGCTGCCGGGCGTCGTCGTAAGCCAGCCTGGCATCCTCCAGGTTTATTTTAGCGGTGCGGATGCGGGCTTTGGTCTCGAAGGCATCGAAGAGGGGGATGGTAAGTTTCAGCCCCACCATGGCATTGAGGAAGCTGGTGCGCTTCCATTTGGCATCGCTGCTGAGGGCGTAGCCGAATGCCCTGGACTGGTCGAAGGGGATGAGCAATGGCAGCTGCCCCCTGTAGGATGCGTCAGTGGAGAGGCTGCCCCAGAGGGTGCTGAGGCTTCCCACCAGGGAGAGCGTGGGATAGTAGCCGCTGCGCGCCGTCTTCACGGCCTGTTCTGCCTGCAGGATGGTGTAGCCTGCCGAATGCACGGCGGGGTGAGCGCCCCCCTCAGTCCCCCGAGGGGGAAGGGAGTCGGAGAGCTGGTTTGTTGTCTCGCAGATGTCGAAGTCTGCGGAGTCTGTCAGGTTGATGAGCAGCCGGAGGTCGAGGATGGCCATTGCGACGTTGCCCTCTGCTGCCGTGAGCAGTGCCTCGTCGCGGCTTACCATGGCTGTGGCTTCTGCCACGTCGCTCTCCGGCCGTCGGCCCTTGTCGTAGAGAGATTGGGCACGCGTCAGCAGCATCCGTGAGACATCGAGGCGCTCCCGGGCTATCTTCTCTTCGCCCTTGTCGAAGAGCACCTGCAGGAAGGCTGCCGCCACCTGAATCTTAAGGTTCTTACGGGCCGAGCGTACATCCTGCTCTGCCGCCAGCAGCGAATACTTGTCGGCCTTGACCTGACTGGACAGCCGGCTGCCGGTGTAGAGGGGCAGGATGCCGGTCAGTCCCATGCTCAGGAGCGACTCGTTGGCGTCGAACCGGTTCTTGGAGGTGTCATCCTTACCGAAAAGGGAATTAATGCGGCCTGAGTGGCGTAGTGTGCCGACATAGCCTCCGATGTCGCCATAGAGGCGGGGCAGGCGGGCATCCCTGTCGGCCTGCACCTTCACCTCGCGCCGTTTCTGCTCGTTTTGGAGGTGTTTCATCTCGGTGTTATGCGCTATGGCATAGTCCGTGCATTCGTCGAGTGTCCACGCCCGCTGTCCTCTGGCGGCAGCGGGGGGCAGGAGGAGCAAGACGGCGAGTGCCAGGGTCAGGGTTGTTTTCATACCTGCAAATCTGTTACTGTTCATATCTGGGTGAAACAATATATTATCCTCTTATTTGACGATTTTTATACCCACACCCTTTGACTGCTCCTTGATTTGGTTGCCTCTGAGCAGGTCGCTCTTCTTCACGCCGCTTTTCAGCTCGACGGACAGGCCGTCGGAGAGGCCGATGGTGACGGCTCTGCGTTCGAACTGCTGGTGGTCGGTGTCGTCGGGCGAAGACGTGAGCACATAGACGTAGGGTTGTCCGTCCTCGAAGGAGATGGCCTTCTCGTCGCATGCCAGGACATCGTTCACGACACCGAGCACAATGCTGGCATTGGCGCTGTAGCCCGAGCGGATGGTCACGCTGTCGGGGATGATGGCCGTGGCTTTCAGCTCGAACATCTTCGCTCCGTTCTGCATGACGCCCTCAGGAGCTATGTAGTCGAGCCTGGCAGGGAAGGACACATCCTCCATTGAGCCAAGGTGTAGCTCTATGTCGGTGCCCACACGCAACTGTGCCACCTCGGTCTCGTCGATGTAGCCGTGGAAGATGATGTCGGTCATGTCGGCAATCTTCGCCACTGTCGAGCCCTCGTTGAAGGCGCTGGTGCCAGAGACCGACGCCCCCTCCTTGACGGGTACGCTGAGTACCACACCTGTGATGGTGGAGCGGAGGTCGGTGACGCTGACGCCTCCGGAACGTGAGGACTGACCTCGGGTGACGACCTGCACCTGCGACTCTGCGGCGGTGACATTCTCACGGGCCGATGCCAGACGGGTACTCATCTTCTCATACTCCTCACGGCTCACCACTCCGTCCTGGAAGAGCGCCTGCGTGCGGTCGAACTCTCGCTGTGCCTCGGCCAGATTGATGCGTGCCGATGCCACCCGGTTGTTCGCCTCGTTGAGCTGTGCCATGTCGGGGATAATCTTCACGGTGGCAATCAAGTCGCCAGCCTTCACCTTGTCGCCGGGTTCCACCAGCAGCGAGCTGATGACGCCTGTGGCCTGAGGCTTGATGGCCACCTGCCGCCGGGCTTCCATGTTGCCGGCCACGGTAGTGCGCTTCACCAGGGTGCGCTGTTCGGGACTGACTAGTTCATAGACTATAGGCACAGGCTGTGACTGTTGCCAGAGATAATAGAGCGTGTAGCCCACGTAGAGTGCCAAGAGGCACAAACCAATTATTTTAAGTATCTTCTTCATATTCATTCTTCCCTGAGTGCCTCGATAGGCTTGACGGCGAGCGCCCTGCGGACGGGCATCCATCCTGCCAGCAATGCGCCTGCCACTAAGATAAACAACGACCCGATGGCTGTCCAGAAGGGTATGGTTGGACGGGTGAAGACGGCATCGTCGCCCTGGGGCAGAAACCCCGCCACGACATCCAGCAGCCACACAGCCGTACATAGCCCCATCAGTCCTGCACTGAGCGTCAGGATGAAGCTTTCCAGCATCACATCCTTACAGATGTCAAGAGGCTTGGCGCCAATAGCCCGCCGTATGCCTATCTCCTGCGTACGCTCCCTGACGGTGACGAGCATGATGTTGCTGATGCCTATCAGACCGGCTATCAGCGTTCCCAGCCCGACAATCCAGATGAGGATGTGCGTGCCGGTAAACAGGTTCTCGAACATTTGCGTCTGGTCGTTCACCGTCAGCAACGTCATGGCCAGCTGGTCATCGGGGTGTATGGCGTGGTTCTTCTTGATGACCGAGGCGAGCTGCTCTCTCTCCTCTTCTACGGGAATTGTTTCGTCCATGATGACTGAGCAGAGGTCTATGTCATTCCCTCGGCCGTATGCCGCCTGCTGGGTGGGCAAGGGCATCAGCACGCTTTCCGACAGGTCAATACCGATGTTCACCTGTCGGTTGGTGCAATGGGTGACGCCCACCACGGTCAACGCCATGCCATTCACTTCAATCCCCTGCCCCACAGCCGCTTCCTGACTTTCGAAGAGCACGTCGGCCACATGATCGCCAATGACACACACCTTGCGCTTCTCGTTCATGTCGATGTCGTTGATGAAGCGCCCTGCCGCCACTCGTTGCGGCAGCTCGTTGACAAAGTCGGGCATCACGCCCGTCACCTTGTACTGGTAGGTCTGCTTGCCTCTGACCACATTCTGGTAGCCGGCAAAGTTGACGGCACTGAATGACAGCACACGCTTTCCAAAGTGCTCACGAATCAGCTCCTCGTCATGCGAGTTGAGCAGCCACGTGCGGTCACGCCCGAAGCCTCTGTAGGCCATAGAGGTCTCGTGGGGCTTCACCCACATCTCGTTGGGAGGCAAGCTCCTGACCTTGTCTATGATGCCTCGGTCGAGACCTATGCCGCTGCCAATGAGCAGCATGAGGATGACAATGCCCCAGAACACGCCGAAGGCCGTCATCAGACGCTGCCCTCGGCGCACCCTGACGGTCTGGCGCGATGCCATCGCGTCGACGGTCTTGGTGGCGATGGCTTGCTTGGCTGGCACATATCCCGCCACGAGACCCGCCACGACCATGATGCCGGTCACGGCCAGCACGTACATCAGGCTGACGGTGGGATTGTAGAACACCTCGCTGTTGCCTGTCATGCTTATCACCTTCGACACCAGCTCCATCAGCTCGATACCAGAGAACATGCCCACATAGCCGAACAGGAGGCAGATAATGATCGACTCCGTCAGCACAAGCACCACAATCTGGGGGGCCTTCGCACCGATAGCCCGCCGGATGCCTATCTCCTGTGTACGCTCCCTGACGGCAATGAGCATGATATTCGACACGCCGACAATGCCGGAGAGAAGCGTGGCCAGCCCCACCACAACGACGAAGATGGTGAGGGCGACCAGAACGTTGCTGACGAGCACGGGCAGCTCGTAAAGATTGTAAATCTTTACTGCATTCTTATCCCTCGGAGAGAAGCCCTTGAGCGCGGCCAGATGGGCGAGCACATGGTCATTGAACTGTTTGTTCAGCGCAGCGGTAGTCAGGTGGGCCGTCTGCAGGCAGAGCCGGCTCAGCTCTCCCTCCGGGCACCATATTTTCTTCACCGTGGTCAGCGGGGCCACGATGACCCGGGAGGGATTCGACGCCAGGACGGGTTCATAGACTCCGATAATCTGGAAGTTGATGCCGTCCAGCTGCAGGCTGTTTCCCACCACCGATGTGGTGTCGCCCCTGAAGAACGCATCGCGCAGCCCTTTGGGAATGACGCACACCTTACGTTGCTTACGCATGTCCAGGTCGTTGATGTCGCGGCCCTCCACAATCTGTATGTTGGGTGCCACGGCATAGCCGGGGGCATAGCCGTCGACAATGGTGTTCGTATATTCCTTGCCACGGCGAGCCTGAATGACATGGCTCACGACGGGGATGACCTGTGCCACCGTGTCGCCCAGCAGCGCTTTCAACGCTGCGGCATCCTCTTCATAGAGCCGGACGGCGCTGCCCCGGTTGCGGCCCTCGAAGGGCTGCGACGTCTCCTTGGGAGTCAGCGTCACTATGCCAATGTTGTAAGCTTTGAAGTTGAGGTTCATTCCGTTGATGAGGCCACGGCCTGCGCTGATGAGCACTATGAAGATGAAGATTCCCCAGGCAATGGAAAATCCTGTCAGCGCAATGCGCATCTTGTTGCCCTTCATCACGGCAAAGACCTCGGCCAATATCTCCCTCATACTTCCTTGTTCATCGTTTTCGGGTCTGCGGCCTGTTGTTCGTTGTCCAAGTCGCCAAACAGCTCTTCTGTCACCAGGTCTATGTACTGGTCGCCAAGCACAAAGTCCAGGTGGCGGTCATCTACATCCACCACCTTCAGCATCGGCGCCACATGGCACCACTTCTTCTGGTTGCTCTCCCAGTCGGAGTTTCCCCTCAGCGCCTGGAAGAGCGTCACGTGGCCGTCGTACGTCGGGAACGGCTGGCTGCAATGTAGTTGTGCGGCCGTGCCGACTTTCTTGATGGCCAGCTGCAGAGCGGCCTGCAACGCATGCTCATCCATCTTCTTAAGGTCTATATGATGCTGGCTGGCGAAAGTGGTTGCTTCCTTGACGATGTCCTCATCGCTCATCTTAACGTAGTTCTCGTCGTGCATCTGGGAGTCGCCAAGGTAAATGTTCGGACATGCTCCACGCAGCTCATGCCAGCGCTGGGCCAGCCAGTAAGCCTGCTCGCCTCCCCATGAGTAGCCTATGAAGCCGAAGACGCTTGCCTCACGGGGGATGTCATGGTCGAGCATCTGGGCATACGCGTCGATCATTTCGCAGAAATCAGCATCGTGGAAGAGCCGGTCGGCATGCTCGTCCGTCGGTTCGATGATGTAGATGGAGAAACGCTTCTTCCACCGGCTCAGCTTGCCCGCCATATTGATGGCATAGACAATGCCGTGGGGGACCACGAGCACCGGCTTGTCGGGGCTATAGCCGTTATACCAGCATCCCGGCGCTGCTGAGCTGCTGACCGTCCGTGCTATCGTGCGCTGTCGCATCAGGTCGTTGACGCTCACCTTCACTCCGCTGGCAGAAGCCATGACAGCCAGTCGGATGGCACCGATGCTCGTCAGGCCCAAGGCTATCAGGTCGTCGGTTGTGCCGAAGTCGCTGCGCTCCAGCACCTGTCTGGCAATGAGGAGCAGCAGAGATTCCTTCTCCGTAGCGGGAGCCACGTTCTCGATATGCTGCATGAACTCGGGTTCAGGCAGGTGGCGGCGGTCTGTCTTGCCGTTCGGCGTCTGGGGAAAGCTGTCGAGCTGCATATAGGCCATGGGCACCATGTACTCGGCGAGTGAGCCGGAGAGGTGGTCGCGCAATGCCGTCTTGTCGATGGGACGGTCGGCAGTATAATATAAGCAAAGCACGTTGTTGCCGCCAACCTGTGTGATGACGGCTACTGCCTGGCTGATGCCTTCGTAGCGGGTGGCACAGGCTTCTATCTCGCCCAGCTCGATGCGGTAGCCGTGCACCTTCACCTGATCGTCCTTGCGGCCCAGGAATAACATCTGGCCGTCGTCATCCCAACAGCCCAGGTCGCCCGTACGATACATGGGGACGGGTGTCCCGTCGTCATTGACGGGCAGGAATGGGCAGATGGTAAATGCCGCCTCCGTCAGCTCTGGCTGTTGCCAGTAGCCACGGCCTACCTGTATGCCGGCAAAGCACAGCTCGCCGACGGCTCCCCTCGGCACCAGCCGTCCGTCACGGTCAACCAAGAAGAACCAGCTGTTCGGACCAGGCCGGCCTATGGGGAAGCAGTCAGGTCGCTCGCCAGGCTCTATGATGTAATATGACACGTCGTTCGAACATTCTGTCGGCCCGTAGCTGTTGACGATGGTGATGTGGTCGCTATACACGTCGTGCAGTTTTTCTCCGCCTGCTGCCAGTATGCGCAGTGGCAGATCTTGGTAGGCGTTGAGCAGGAGCACGGCCAGCGACGTGGTTAATCCCATAACGGTAATCTGGTTGGAGTACAGGAACTGCCGGATGGCACCGAGGTCACGGCGTATCTGCTCGGGCATGATATAGACAGTGCCGCCCAGCGTCAGTATGGGAAAGACATCATCCACATGAGCATCGAACGAGAAGGAACGGTGGGCGGCCACACGGTCGGCAGCCGTCAGCCCTATCGTATGGATGAAGGACGCGATGGCATTCCTGAGTCCTGCCTGATGGAGCACGGCACCCTTGGGACGGCCCGTGGAGCCTGAGGTGTAGATCATGTAGGCCAGGCCGTCGGGGGTGCTCAGGTTCATGTGGGATGCCTCGGCTGCAAAGTCGGTATCGGCGATGAACTGACGGTCGACGACCACTTTGGCCCCGCAGTCGCGCAGCATGTATTGCCGCCGTTCCTCAGGATATTCCAGGTCGATGGGCACGTAGGCGGCACCGACCTTGTGGATGGCGATGACGGCGAGGGGGAAGTCAACGGTGCGGTCGAGCATCACGGCTACGAAGTCATTGGGACGAACGCCACAGACAGAAAGCCGGTGTGCCAGCACGTCGGAGCGGTGCGACAGCTCACGATAGGTGAGGCAGATGTTGTCGTCGGCCACTGCCATGCGGTCGGGACATTTGCCAGCGCACTGCTCGAAAGCCATGATGAAGGTCGTCATCGGGCCGATGTCTAAGTGCTTGCCTGCACCAAGGGCAATGAGCGCAGCGCGCTGGTCCTCGGTGGTCAGCTCTATGTCGCTCAGCAGGATTCCCTCTTGGGCAGCGCAGGCGGCGTATGTCGTCAGCGCACTTGCCAATGCCGTCATCGAGGCTTGGGTGTAGCGTGCTGAGTCATAGTTCAGCAGTATGGTGTAGACAACCTTATGGTCAGGATAGACCACCACCTCGATGGGCATCTTCTGTATGTCGAGCTGGGGCACGATCACTTCTGTGTCAGGACTGAGGGCTGCCCCCACATGGTCGAAGACTCCCCCTTCGAAGACATAGAGCAATTCAGGGCGCAGCCCGTGACGGGCTACCATCTCCGTCAGGGGATAGAAGTCGCGGCTCATGCTTTCGATGCTCTGCCGGTGCATGGCCTGTGCAGCGGCGGCGAAAGTAGTACTGGCGTGAGCATCGCCGATGGCCGACACGATGGGTATGGTATGTACGAACATTCCCATGATGCCCTCCATCTGCGGCAGCAGACGGCCACTCGAAACGGTAGCCAGCATGAGGTTCTCCTGACGTGTCAGACGGTGGAAGACTTGTGCCAGCACGGTCTGGAAATAGGAATTGGGGGTGATTCGCATGCGTCGGCAGGCATTGTTCACTGCCTGGCTGTCGGCAATGGTGACCGTGACCGACTGTTTCTTGTGTTCCGTGCCATTGGCAGCGTGTGGGTAGGAGGCCACCTCGCTTCCGGCAAGCAGGCGGTCGAAGTAGTCGCGAGCCTCGGCATAGCGGCTGGTACTGCTGAGCTGCTGCTCGAAGAGGGCATAGTCGAAGGCTGTCATCGTCCTCTCTGCCTCTGGCGCCATGCCATTGCACGCGGCGAGCACGTCGCGGAAGAAGATGGCGTCCGACAGGCCGTCGGTCACGATGTGGTGAAAATCCTTGAAGAGCCACGTGCGCCCTCCGCAGGTGTATATCTCCAAACGATAGAGGTCGTCAGTGAAAAGATTAAAGGGTCTGACGCGCTGCTGGAAGAAGTCGCGGTCGGGCTGGCTGTCGAGTGCGGAGACAGAGACCTGCACGGGGGCATCGTCACGGCGTAGCTGCACCACATTGCCGTCATGGTTTGCCAGCCGGGTCTTGATGTAACTATGGGCATCGACAACCTGCCGGAGAGCATCTGCCAGCTTGCCGGGGTCAGTCTGACTGAGGCAGACGGCCATCGGCACATTATATTGTGTGGTGTCGCGGTTCAGTTCCCAGTCTATATAGACACCACGCTGGTTTCCCGTCAGCGGATAACTATCCTGTTGGGAGTGAAGGGTAAAGGGTGAAGGGTGAAGGGTGAGGGATGAGGGGGGAAGGGCTGCCTCTGCGATATGGCGTACCGTGGGATGTTGCAGCATCTGGCTCACAGACAACTGCAGACCGGTTTGCTTGCTGATGGCCAGGCCCAGCCGCATGGCACTGATGGAGGACATGCCGAGGGCTACAAGGTCGGAAGTGACGCCAAAGTCGGTGGTCTTCAGCTCTGCGGCCACCAAGTCGAAGATGCTTTGCTCCAGTTCAGTGGCGGGTGCTACTACCGTTTCCTGCTGCTTCCGGGGCTCCGGCAGGCTGCGACGGTCTACCTTGCCGTTCGGCATCAGCGGCAGCACGTCCAGCTGCATGTAAGCGACAGGCACCATGTAGCTGGCCAGCGTGCGCTCCAGGAACTGTCGCAGCTGGTCGGTGTCGACGGCAGCCGCGCCATCGTCCGCAGTGTAGTAGAGGCAGAGCGCATTGCTGCCCGCTATCGGCCTGACGACGGCTACTGCCTGACGGATGCCTTCGAAGCGGACGGCACAGGCCTCTATCTCACCCAGCTCCACGCGGTAGCCGCGCACCTTCACCTGCTCATCGATACGGCCGAGGAACTCCAGCTGTTGCTCCTCGTTCCAGCGGCAGAGGTCGCCCGTGTGGTACATGGGGACGGGTTGCCCGTCTTCTTCAGCGGGAAGGAAGGGGCACGCGACAAACTTCTCGGCCGTCAGCTCTGGCTGATTCCAGTAGCCTACGCCTACCTGTATGCCGGCCACGCAGAGCTCGCCGCCCACGCCCTGCGGAACGAGGTGGCAATAGGGGTCGACGATGAAGCAGTGGCAGTTGGGCAGGGGCCGACCGATGGGTATATTCGTATAGCTGCGCCCTCGTTCCAATGGGTAGGCTGAGATCATGTTCGTACACTCCGTCGGCCCATAGCAGTTCGTCAGCTGGACGTCGCTGCTCACCACCCCCATCATTCGCTCGCCGCCCATGTCCAAATATCGGAGCGGCAGGGGGCCGCTCTCTGTCAGCAGCTTCCCCACAGACGGCGTATAGCACCCGCCTGTGATAGCGTGTTCGGCTATGAAGCGGCGGATGGCCATAGTGTCTCGCCGGGCGTCGGAAGGGATGACATGCACGCTGCCGCCGACGGTCAGCGCAGGGTAGAGGTCCATGACATGGCCGTCGAAAGCGAACGGGAAAAAGAGGGAGATGCGGTCGGCTGAGGAAAGGGTGTGCAGCTCCGCCATGGAGGCGACGTAGGCGTATAGCCCGCGCTGACGAATCTTCACCCCCTTGGGTCGGCCTGTGGAGCCAGAGGTGTAGATGATGTAAGCCAGGCCGTCGGGTGTAGAAAGGTCTATAGGCGATGGTTCGTCGGCCATGGACCACTGGCTGCGCACCTCGTTCATCAGCTGGCTGTCGACGACCACCTTTGGCCGGGCATCCTCCAGCATGAACTGTCGGCGCTCCTCAGGATACTCCGGGTCGATGGGCAGGTAGGCGGCACCTGCCTTGAAGATGGCGATGACGGCGAGGGGGAAGTCGACGGTGCGGTCGAGCATCACGGCTACGAAGTCATTGGGACGCACGCCGCTGTCGGTCAGCCGGCGGGCCAGCATATCGGAGCGGCGCGACAGCTCACGATAGGTGAGGCTGTCGTTGTCGTCGGCCACTGCTATATGGTCGGGGTATTTACGGGCACACTGCTCAAAAGCCCTGACAAAGGTCATCGTAGGGTCTATGTGGCGACACTCACCCTGTCCAAGGGCTGTCAGCCGGGCCTGCGCCGCAGCGTCGACCGAGGGCAGCTCGCTGAGCTGTCCGTCGGGCATGGCAGCCATGCCCCTCATGAGCGTCTCGTAGGTTTCGGCCACCTGCTTCATCTGCTGCTCACCGTAGCGCGACGTGTCGTAGGTGAAGGTGAGCCGGAGCGTCCCGTCCTGTTCCTGGCCGATGGCGAGGGCCAGCTCTCCGAAAGGTTCTTCCTCCACCTGAACAGGTTTCATCTCCCATGCCTGGTTGACAGACAGCAGACTGTCTATGGGATAGTTCTCAAAGGCCACAATCGACTGGAACAGCGACGACCCCAGCTTGCTTTGCGCCTGTATCTCCGTCAGCGGACAGAAATCGTAGGCGGCCGACTGTGCCGACTGCTCCTGAAGGGCTTTCAGCGCCTGCGTGACGGTGGAGGATGCTGCGGCATGCACCCTGACGGGCACCGTGTTGATGAACAGTCCTACGAGGTCGCTGTTGTCCTCATCGCCGTTGTCTCGCCCTGACACCACCCTGGCGAACACCACATCTTCTGTCCGGCAGTATACGCGTAGCACCAGTCCCCAGCCCAGCTCCACGACGGTGTTCAGCGTGACCCCTGCCTGGGCGGCCAGTCGGCTCAACGATGCCGTCAGCGTCGTGTCGAGCGTATGCCGTAGTATCGGGCTGGCCTGTGTTTCGGCTGGCTGGCTGAAGGACGGGATGGCAGCCCTAGTGTCGTAGCCGTCGAGCAGCGCCTTCCAATAGGCCAGCCCCGTCTTCCGGTCACGGCGCAGGAGCTGGCGTACAAATGCCTCGTACCGGCCTTTCCTTCCGGCTGCGGCCGTCAGCTCACGGCCCGTGGTCTCCGCTTCCAGCTTCGTCAGGAAGTCGTTGAAGATGATGGGTATACACCACCCGTCGATGATGATGTGGTGCATGACAACCAGTAGCTGACAGCTATCGGAGCCTGTCTTCATACACACCAGACGGAGCATGGGGTCGTCCGTGAGGCTGAGCCTGCGGTGCAGCATCTCCTGATGTAAGGCAGCGGCCGCAGCGTCGATGTCAGGCTCACCCGTCAGGTCGCGCATCTCCAGCCCCAGCCGCCGGCCGACGATGGCCTGGCAGGGCTGTGGCACGTCGCCGAAGAGTATGGCCGTGCGCAGCACCTCGTGCTTTTCGGCAAGGCAGTCGAGCGTATGCCTGAGTGCTGCCTCGGCGGGAAGCACCTTCAACGACAGTCGGAAAAGCAGGCGGTAGGCCGTCGTGTCGCGGTCGGAGAGCCAGGTCATCAGCATGCCTTCCTGCATGGGGGTGAGCGGATAGACGCGCTGCAGCTGCTCGCCACGGCTGGCGAAGTGGCCAATGACGGTCTGCAGCTGCTGCTCTGTCCATCCTGCTGCGCCGAAGTCGGAGGCTGTAGGCTCTGGAGTGGTCACCTGCGCCGTCTGTGCTGCCACACGGGCCAGGTCTTCCACGAATGCGTCGGCGAGCTGGCGCGCCTTTTCGTCGGTCCAGCACTCGGTGTCGTATTGGAAATGTGCCACGAACTGCCCGTTGGCAATGCCGCAGTTGATGTCGACGGGAGGCCGGGGGCCTCCCGTCGCTTCTGCCGTCGGGGGCTGGTGGAGGAAGAGGCTGCTGTCGGCAGCAAACAGCGACTGTCCACGGCTGTCGGCGGCTTTACCGAAGTAGTTGAAGCCCAGCAGCGCACTCAGGTCTGTCCTGAGCATGGTGTCGCCCTCCTGCGACTCCACGTATTGCAGGATGCCGTAGCCGACACCCTTGTTGGGGACTGCCCGCAGCACCTCCTTCACCAGGCGCACGTCGTGGCGCACGTCGCCGGTGATGTCTTGTATGACTACGGGATAGGACGAGGTGAACCAGCCCACGGTGCGGTCAGTAACCACTGGCTCATGGAGCGGTTCACGGCCGTGTCCCTCCATCTGGATGGTCAGCCTCCTGCAGCCCGTCAGCCGGCAGTACGACTGGCTGAGCGCGGTCAGCAGCAGGTCGTTGACATCGGTGTTGTATGCCTTGGCCGACATGGTGAGCAGCAGCCTCAGCGGCTCGCCTTCCAATGTCGCCGTCAGCTGCCGGGAGGGGTGAGGGGTGAAGGGTGAAAGGCTACGGGTAGGCGAGCTTTGCTCGGGAATAAGGCTACGGGTAGGCGAGCTTTGCTCGGGAATAAGGCTGCGGGTAGGCGCTTCGGCGGGAATGGGGTGAGTGGATTCCATCTGCGCCTGCACCTGCTGCCAGTAGGGCTTCTCGGCCAGCAGTAGACTGCTGTCGCGGTAGCGGCCTACGACGTCAGTCCAGTAGGGAAATGAATGGGTCTTGGGGGGCAGTGCAACAGCCTGTCCCGTCATCAGCTGTGTCAGTGCCGTGGTAAGGTCTTCTGCCAGGATATGCCACGACACACCGTCGACGGCTATATGGTGACAGACCATCAGCAGCCGGTCGCCGTCGTCGGCATGTATCAGCACGGCACGCAGTATGGGGCCGTGCTCCAGGTCTATGCGTTCACGCTGTCCGGCGGTGGCTTCTGCCAGGGCTTGTGGCACGTCCGTCCCGCCTGGCAGCGTCGTTTCCTGAAGCGCAACCAGATGCTCGTCTTCTGGCGGGCGAATCACGATGGAGCCGTCGGCGACGGTGGCACGCAGCATGTCGTGATGGACGGCCAGTGCCTGCAGCGCCTGCCGCAGGAGCAGGACGTCGATGGCTTGCCCTGCACGCAGCACCATCGGCTGGATGAACCGGCCGGGCTGCGGGAGATGCCAGCTGAGAAAGCGCTGCTGGATGGCTCCCGGACGGACCACCCCGGCGACGGGGTCCTGCGAAATTTCGGGGCCGTCGCTGCTGCTGGCCAGCAGGCTGGCAATGTCGCGCACGGTGGTACATTTCATCATTTCGCTCACCTGTGCTGTGAAGCCTTCGCTGCGAAGCAGGCTCACCAGGCGTATCAGCTTAATAGAGTCACCGCCGAGGGCGAAGAAGTTGTCGAGCATGCCGACGGGAGCCTGGCGGGCGAGGACATCGCCCATCAGCCGGGCGACGGTCTCCTCGGTCTTGTTCTGGGGAGCCACGTATTCGGCTTCGACCGAAAGGCTGGGCTCAGGCAGCTGCTCTCGGTCCACCTTACCGTTTGGCGTCAGCGGCAGCTCGTCCAGCTGCATGTAAGCTGCAGGCACCATGTAGCTGGCCAGCGTGCGCCCCAGAAACTGTTGCAGCCGCTCGGTGTCGACGGCAGCAACGCCTCCGTCCACAGTGTAGTAGAGGCAGAGCACGTTGCTGCCCGCTATCGGCCTGACGACGGCCACAGCCTGCCGGATGCCTTCGAAGCAGGCGGCACACGACGCTATCTCACCCAGCTCTACGCGGTAGCCGCGCACCTTCACCTGATGGTCGGTGCGGCCGATGTACTCCATCTGCCCGTCGTCGTTCCAGCGGCAGAGGTCGCCGGTGCGGTACATACGGACGGGCTGACCGTCGTCGCCAGCCGGGAGGAAGGGACAGTCTACGAACTTCTCTGCCGTCAGCTCAGCATTTCTCCAGTACCCGCGTCCCACCTGAATGCCGGCCACGCAAAGCTCTCCGGCCACGCCTCGCGGAAGCAGCCGGAGGTGCGTGTCGGTGATGAAGCTGTAGCAGTTGGCCACGGTCTGCCCGATGGGGATGTTGTCCAAGCGACGGCCGGGAGGGATGATATAGTAAGCGGTGTCCACCGTACATTCCGTGGGGCCATAGACGTTGATGATTTGAACATGGCTGCTGAAGACGCCTTCCAGCTTCTCGCCTCCGCAATAGATAAACCGCAGAGGCAGGTCGTCGTAGGTGTTCAGCAGCAGGGTGGCAATGGCTGTGGTGTAGCCGCCGCCGGTGATGCGATGCTCAAACAGGAAGGCGCGTATGGCCGCCAGGTCCTTCCTGATGGCCGTGGGCATGATGTGGAACGAGCCGCCCACTGTCAGAATGGGAAACAGATCTTCCACATGGGCATCGAACGAGAAGGAGCGGTGGCCCCCTATTCGGTCGGCAGCCGTCAGCTGCCCGATGTCGATGATGGCATGGATATAGTTCCAGAGGCCTGCCTGGTGGAGCATGGCACCCTTGGGCGTGCCCGTCGAGCCGGAGGTGTAGATCATGTAGGCAAGGCCGTCGGGCGTGGAAAGGTCTATGGGGCATCGTCCGTCGGCCATGGCGCACAGGCTGTGCACCTCGTTCATCAGCTGGCTGTCGACCACCACCTTGGCCCCGCAGTCGCGCAGCATGTATTGCCGCCGCTCCTCAGGATATTCCATGTCGATGGGCACGTAGGCGCCGCCGGCCTTGAAGATGGCGATGACGGCGAGCGGGAAGTCAACGGTGCGGTCGAGCATCACGGCCACGAAGTCATTGGGACGCACGCCGCAGTCAGTCAGCCGGCGGGCCATCACGTCGGAGCAGTGCGACAGCTCGCCGTAGGTCATGCTCCTTGTCCCGTCGGCCACGGCCAGGCGGTCGGGCATCTGCCTGGCACAGTCCTCGAATGCCGCGACGAAGGTCCTGCCCCTGTCCACTGGCAGGCGCTTGCCCGCCCCCAGGCGCACCAACGCCTGCTGCTGCTCAGGCGTGACGAGGCATATCTGGCTGAGCGGGGCGTCAGGACGGGCCATCATCTGGCCTGCCACGCAGCCGATGGCGTCGGCCAGCATCTGCAGTGTCGGCTCGCTGTTCATGGCAAGGCCCGACTCCACACGTATCTCGTAGCTGTCGCCCTTGCAGAAAATCAGCACACCGGCGTCGCCGTCCATCTCCTCACGCACGGGCTGCACCACCTCCAGCTCCATGTCGCCCAGCAGGAGGTGCTCCTCCATGCTGGCCATTGCCTGGAAGTTGAACATCACGCCCGGCGTCATGTCGAGATCCATGCAGAAATGGGTAAAGGGGTATATGCCGTGCCGGATGGTGCTCATCAGCTCTGTGCGCAGCCGACGGATATAGTCGGCCACGGTAGGGTCGCCGGAGCCGTCGGCCAGGAAGGGCACCGACCTGACGAACATGCCCACACTGCTGCGCAGGCGCTTGTCCATGCGACCGTGGTTCACGGTGAAATAGGCCACGCGCTCCTGCCGGGTGAGGACACCGACAGCGTGGCTGAAGGCGGCCTGGAAAAGGAGGTTCACGGCCACCCCCTGCCGCTGGCACCACTCGTCGCACAGCCTCCGGCTGACGAGCGCGCTGCGGCGGCCCATCTTCCCCATGCTGCCATGGCGCTGACTGCTGAGCGTGGCCAGCTTCAGCCCCGCGAACTTCTCCGCATAGTATGCCTTGGCACGCTGGTAGGACTCCGTGGCGAACGACGCTGCCTCGGCCTCGGCGGCCTGATACATGCCATACGGCTGAGGTTCCAACACCTCGCCCTCCATAGCCCTGGCGAAAGCACTCGTCAGAATAGGAGCAAACGACATCCCGTCGACGATGGCGTGATGACCGTCAGAGAGCAGGCAGAGACGCTGCTCCGTCTCAACCACTTCCACACGGAACAGCGGCTCGCCGCTGAACAGACGGAACGGACGGACAAAGCCACGGCTGATATAGGCTTGCAGCTCGGCTTCCGAGCAATGGCGGCTCACTACGGGGATAGTCATCGACAGGTCGCACCACTGGCGCAACTCACCCTTAGCGCCCACCACAAAGCGTGTGTGAAGCTCGGCTATGCTGCCCATCATCGTCTCAACGGCACGGACAACGCGCGGCAGCGACAGCGACAAGGGCATGAAAATATACGACGGCAGATTATACTGCGTGGACTCAGGGTGCTGCATACTCTGAAGCAGCACACCAAGCTGGGATTGTAGCAGCGGATAGGGCTTCATCTAGCTCTTTTGTCTTGAGCATGCAAAAGTAGTATTTTTTTTGCTTTCCGACAAGAAATTAACAAAAAAAAAGGACAACGGCATACGAGTGAACCCAAAATTAACTGACCATGAACGAACTCACCACAATTCGCTCGGCTTTTCTGGCCTTGCCAGCGGCCAAAGGCCAAGCGGCCGCTTGGCTCCAAAAACTTCTCCGAATGGTGCTCACCTACCCGCAAGGGTAATTGCGAGGCAATCGCGAGGCAATCACGAGGAGGGAGCGATTGGGGAGCGAAGCGACGGGGGCCGAAGCAATGGGGGAGCGAAGCGACGGTGGGGCGAAGCCGGGGCAGGGGCACTAATATCCTTTCAACGAATCTGTTATCGTCTGTGTTTTCTCCTCGGAAAAGTAAGAGCCCCCACCCTTCAACGAATCTGTTATCGTCTGTTCTTCTCCTTGGAAAGAGTTAGAGACCCCACCCCTGCCCCTCCCCTTGAAGGGAGGGGAGTGGCTACCGCTGGAGAAGTCCTGGGTCAACGGTACAGCTCGGATTTTTCCACAATTCGTGTCCAAAGACTTTTCCCAAATTTTCCAACAATTTTCCACAATTTGTGTCCCAAAATCTTACGACAATTCGAGTTCATGAGTGTTCGTGTTCGTTGTTGAGGAAAGGACGGAAATCTTAATTCGTTGATAATTGTTTCCTGTCACCCTCCTGTCACCATTGAAAAGGGTGACAGAAGCCTGTGTTTATCGGCGTTCTGTCACCCTGTTTTTTCGTTTTTCCTATGTAGAGCAGTATGGGTTAGGCCCCCAATGTTCACTCCGGGTCGCGGCTGTCATTCGCCGTCGGTCGGCTGGCACGTGCATTGCCGTTAGCCGTGCCGGCGCCGAAGTACTTGTAGAGGGCCTCTATGGCGTCGGCGGGTGTAATCTTCGTGTCGCCGTTGAGGTCGGCAGCGCCGAGGACGAATCCATTCTGGTTCACCCCGAAGTAGTAGTAGAGAATCATGATGGCATCGGCGGGCGTCACCTTGTTGTCGCCGTTCACGTCACCTGGAATGATTCTCCGGGTGAGCGTGCGTTTCTTGCCAGTGTTATATTCACCCTCTGAATAGTCCTCGCTCACGTCGTCCAGGTTCTGGCTGATGGTGACGGTGCCGCAGGTGCCACCGTCGCCGGCGCCGATGGGAAGCTGTGATTTCGATACATAATAATAGAGGCCCGTCGGCGCCAATGCCTCAATCCTGGTGACTCCGTCGGTGACGGTGATATCTCCACAGCTGCTATAATCTCCACTTACGGCGGCACCAGAGCCGATGCCTGCGGCAGCCTCTCCACCCTTAGCATAGATGTCGCCGCCACTGATGGTGATGTTTCCACACGAGCCTGCCCTGGCACTGCCTATGCCGGCGCCAAACCTTTTGCTCTCAGCATAGATGGTGCCTCCGGTGATGGTGATGTCGCCACACTTTCCTCCCGATGCTCCTCCTATGCCCGGAGCGCCCTGATCGCCAACAGCATGGATGTTGCCACCTTCGATGACGATGTTGCCACAGTTGGTATCTTTATTGCCACCGATGGCAGCAGCCCAATAGAAGCGAGTTGATGCGCTGAGCGAGCCAGTGCCCTTGATGGTGAGCGTCTTGTCCTCAGGCACGTAGATGCCAGCGTTTGAATAGTATGAATTGCCTGCCCTTGAATAACCTCCCACCACGTCGTTCTCACCTTCGAGGATGAGTGTGGCATTGCCCAGACATTCAATGGCTGCCCAAGTGAAATCGTTGTTTAGCTTGCTGTTGATTTGGGCGTCGCGCAGCGTGACGGTGGCATCATCGGCTATCTTTATCCGGACATTGGCCAGCAGCATACCGTAAAGGATGTCGCCGTCCTGTGCCACGTAGTCGTTGTTGAGTGTCAACAGGTTGACCACGCCCTCTGCCACGCTGCTGGGACTGTAGACGAATTTATACATCGTGATGCTGCCCGTCTCTATGCCGCCAATGGTCACCTTGCCACACTCGCCAGAGATAGACTTGCCGAGGGCAAAGGGGCGGTCGGGGCTGATGGCCGTGACGCAGTTCACCTGGTCGGTGATGGTGATGTCGCCACACTTAGAGCGTTTGTCGTCCTCTCCGTAACCGCAACCGATGCCGGCAGCATCTTTCGTTGAAGAGGCGGTAACCGTTCCGCCAGTGATGGTGATGTTGCCACAAGCGCTGACAATCTCTCCGGCTGAGGCGCCACTGCCGATGCCTGCAGCATGCTCACTACCCGTTGCGGTGATGGTGCCGCCCTCGATGACAATGTTACCACAGCTGAGCATGTAGCCTCCGCCGATGCCGGCCGCTCCACCGATGTCAAACGCTCCGTCGATGCCGACCGCCATTCTGTTGCTGCTGGCGTCAAGCGAGCCGTCGCCCTTGATGGTGAGCGTCTTGCCCTCAGGCACGTGGATGCCGGGATAGTAGGCGAAGAATCCCTTCACCGTGTTCTCGCCCTCGAGGATGATGGTGGCGTCGCCCTCGCAGGTGATGCCAGCCCATTCATAGAGGCGAGAGTAGTCATCATCAAACTCACTCACGCCGTTGATGGTCACATCGCGCAGTGTGACGGTGGCGCCATCGGCAATCGAAATCTTGTAGTTGCCAGACAGCCGTCCCGTCACCAGGTCGCCATTCCTGGCCTTGCGGTCGCTGGTCAGTGCGGAGAGGTCGATGGTGCCCGGCTCGAACCAGGGCACCAGCTTCTTCCCGTTGGCCGTGGCGATGTTCTCGGGGGTAATCTTGGTGCCCTCGGTATAGACGGCGAAGAACTTGCCCTGGGCAAAGGTGACGGTGCCTGCGTCGTAGCTGTTGGCCTGGAGGTAGTCGGACTCCAAGGTCCAGCCGAGCGTCAGCTGGCCGCTGCTAGAGCCAAAACGTCCACGGCCAATGCCTGCACAGAGCACATCGCCTGCGTCAGTTCCACCGGTGGCTGTCACCTGTCCGCCATTGATGATGATGGTACCAGCCGTACCACATTCCTCATAATTGGCCATGCTGTACCAGATATTGGCACCGCCTCCGATACCAGCGGCCTCCTTTCCACCCGTGGCGTTGACCACGCCGCCGTTGATGGTGATGCTGCCGGTTCCCGGCCTGTTCAGCACGCCGCCGCCAATGCCTGCGCCATCCTCTCCGCCTGTGGCGGTGACGTTGCCGCCGTTGATGATGATGTGTCCGTAGGGAACGTCACGGACACCTTCGCTGCCGTCGCCGCCGCCGATGGCGGCTTCATGGGTGCCGGCGGTAGCTATCAGCGCGCCGTCGCCCTCGATGGTGAGCGTGTTGTCATCTTCCACCTGGAAGCCCTTCGTGGCGGTGAGTGTAGCGCCCTCACCGAGGTGCAGCACAGCCGAGCCCATCACCCTGATGCGGTTGGCGTTGGTCACGTCGGCGTTCACGTAGTACGTGCAGCCGTCGCCCAGCACGGTGGTACTTTCGGTGATGACGTCGCTGGTCATGGGTAACAGCTTTTGGCCTGCAATGTTGTCGGTAGTGGCCTCGGTATCGGTGCCGTCGACCAGGAATTTCTTGCCCTCGGCAAAACTGATTCTATCAGTATTATAGAATTTAACGCTATTGACGGATACGAAGTCGCTGGGATTGGTCCAGCCGAGTGTGAGATAGCCAAAATGGACATCTCCCCACTGGCCCGGGCCAATACCGACACTGTTATCGCCACTGTTAACCGTTATCTGGCCACCATGGATGATAACTGTGCCGCAGCGATTACCTCTGCTACCGCCGATGGCAGCATCGCCATTTTCGGCGTAGGCGTTCAATGCGCCACTGCCCTCGATGGTGAGGGTACATTCTTCCGGGCTGTAAGACACTTCAATACCCATCGGGGCGTTGAGCGTAGTGCCCTCGCCGAGGATGAGCGTGGGTTTGCCCACCACCTTCAGGCGGCTGCCCAGGGTCACATCGCGTTTCACCACGTAGGTCAGGATGTCCTCCAAGGTCATGGTGTTCTCGGTGACGGGGATAGCAGTCCAGTAGACCACCTTCTTGTTGTCGTCGCTCGACTGCGACTTCAGGTCGGTGGCGAGGGTTATCTCGCCGCATGAGCCATCATAGCCCTTGCCGACACATTCGCTGTTATTTACGGCGATGGTGGCCGTGACCATGAAGACATCGGAGCTGATGTTGATGGTGCCGCAGCTGCCACTCTGGCCACTGCCGATGGCGGCAGCATTGATGCCGCCAGCAGCGTAGATGATGGCGCCTTCGAGGCTGATGTTGCCACTGTTGAGCGTCTTGCCGCCGCCGATGCCGGCCGCGTTCTGGCCGCCCAGTGCCGAGAGCGTGCCCTCGCCCTTGATGGTGAGCGTGTTGTTCTCGGGGACGTAAATGGCGGGATAGTCAGCGCAGCCATCGACGACATCCTTGCCCTCGAAGATGAGGGTGGCGTCGCCCAGACAGGTGATGCCGGCCCAGTGGTTCTCAGCATTGGCAGCGGGGAGGGTGACGTCGGCATCGTGGAGCGTCACCGTGGCACCGGCGGCAATCTGCAGCTGCAGGTCGCTGCCGCCCAGGCCGGAGAGCACCTCACCATTCTGGGCCACATAGATGCCCGACTTGGTGCTGAGGTCGGTGGCACCGGCGGGAATGGTGAAGGTGGCACCCGTGTAAGCCGCCGTCGGGTTGCCGTTGTCGTACACCGTCCAGCCCTTGGCGTTGGCAGCAGCCACCTGTTCCACAGTGATGATGTTGCGCTCGTCGGGATTGCTGGAGTCGATGGCAAAGAGCTGGCCGTTCGTCACGGTCGGCAGGTGATTGATAAGCTGCTGCATGTTGTCACCCTTGCAGCGGTTGCCGTAAACCTTCACCGTAGCCAGCGAAGGGAAGTTATCGATGCCGCTGAACGAGGCGATGCCCCATCCGCTGGCATCCAGCCCGGAGAAGGTCCCCATCTCTTCACTGGTGAAGACATGGTCCTGACCGTAGACCTGCGTGAACAGGAAGTTGCGGAAGTGCTCGTCGGGGAAGTTGGCGGCATTGATGCCGTAGAGGGTGCAGTTGCTTGTTATATTCGCGTCAGACGTGGTGCCGATGGTGACAGTGCCACACTTGCAATAACTATTGTCTGTTTTGCCAATGACCTGGGTAAAATATGACTGCCCCGTAACCCTGGCCCAAGTAATTCCTTCGGTGATGGTGATAGCGCCGCAGTTGCCATATTTGGCGCTGCCGATAGCCGCAGCACCTGTTGTGCCGCCACGGGCATCGATGCTGCCGCCGCTGATGGTAATGTCGCCACAGATGCTGTGTACTGGCACGGCTGGTCTCCTGCCATAACCTGTGCCGATACCTACTCCATACCCACCGCCTTCAGCGGAGACGGAACCGCCCGTGATGGTGATGTTGCCGCAAGAAACCGTTTGTCCGGAGCTTTCGCCGTCTGTCCTACCGCTTCCTATGCCGGCAGCACCGGTTCCGCCCTTCGCGATGACGTTGCCGCTATTGATGACGATGTTTCCTGCATTGGCACAAGGATGTCCGTAGTAACCACCGCCAATACCGGCTGCATTCTCATCGCCGGTGGCGATGAGCGTTCCGCTGCCCATGATGGTGAGCGTCTTGCCTGCCGGTACGTAGATACCCGGACAATATTGGCCGCCATTCACAAAGGCCATGCCTCCAAGGATGATGGTGGCATCGCCCAGGCAGGTGATGCCTGCCCACTCCCCGTCGGGGTGGATAGTCGCACCGCGCAGCGTCACAGTGGCGCCGTCGGCAATGAAGATGTGGGTGTCGCTGCCGCCCGTGCCCCTCAGCTCGCCGCCGTTTTGCAGCGTCAACTCGCCTGTGTCAGCGGTGAGGACAGAGGGGTCGGGCAGCCGCAGAATCTTCACGCTGGTGGCGCGGTTGCCGTCGACATCGACGATGACATTTGCATTGGCTTCGCTGTCATACTCCACACGCCCGCGAACTGGCGTGGAGATGAAGTAGCGGTCGCCAATGGTCAAGTCGCCGTAGGCAATGATAATATTAGCACCCGACGACTGGCTGGTGCCGGTAAAGCCACCGGCGATGCTGACATTATTTCCAGAGATACAATAGCCATATTGAGCGTTGATGGTCATCTGCTCTCCGCTTAAGCTGACATGGCCATTGCTGTTGCTACAGATACCAAGCTTCAGGTTGAAGGAGCTGTTGACGGTGATGTCACCCGGACAGGAAAGGAAGACTCCACCGCCATACGTCGAGGGGGCGTCGAGCATGCCCGTGAGGTCGATGGAAATGCTGCCACTGGAGTAAATCGTCCCTTTAGTAACAGTCAGGTTCTTACCGGTAATGACGAGGTCGCCCTGGGTATAGATGGCATTGGACAATGTCGAAATGGTCAGGTCGCTGTTAGGGACGTTGACGGTCAGAGTTTTACCCCTACCTTTCAGGTAAATGCCGTAGGGATAATCGGATGACGAGAGGGTGAGCCCATTGGCGACATTCACCGTCAGGTCGATGCCTTCGGCAGAAACGAGGGCGTAGTGGTGAACCCCGCTGATGGTGGGGTTGCCGGTGAAGGTCAGCGTGCCGCTGCCGTCGCCCGGGGTGTAGCTGACAAGTCCGTCACCCAGCACGTCGGTTTTGTTGTATTGTGTCACTTGTTTTCCACCCACCCAGACAGGGAACAGGAGGCTGGGGTCTATATCGGTGAAAGTGGGGGTGACGGTGACGTTGATGGCCCCGACCGGCATCACGAAGGAGTAGGAAGTGTAGCTTCCCTCCACACTGGCGACTTCGACGTTCTGGCCGGTGAGCGTAGTTACGGTGAGGGAAGCCATCTGCATCATGTCATCGGGATGGACTGTGACGACAACCTTGGAACCTTCCGTTGCCACTGATGTGCTGGCAGCCACCATACCTCCCGATACAGGGGCTGCAATGACGGCGTATGCCGTCACGTCTTCAGCCTCTAGCTGCCATACATAGTTCATGTCGAAGCTATATTCAGCCAAGGGTCCGTCGTTGACCGTCCAATAGGCACAGCCTATCCAGCTCCATTCAGTATCACCGCTCCGGGCATTCGTAGAACGGACGGCATACTTGCCCTGCTCGTTGAGGAAGAACACTTGCGCTTCCCAATCGCTGCGGGGGCCGTCCGACCTGTCCGCTGTGTTCAGATGACCCTCCGTCAAAGCTGCCACGGAATAAGTTCTGGGATTGGTGAAACAGATATTGCCGTTCTTGAGCTGGAAGCCGTAGTCATACTCATAGCCAGCCACCTTGTGGAAGAGGAAGGCGGGGGCATCGCTCCATTCGGTCGTCAGATAGCCGTCGGCAGTGACATAGTACTTCAGGCCGCCTACCTCGGTAAACACGCGGTATTTATGGCCGTCTACAATGGCGTTGAGGGCACGCTCATAATTGGCGAGATCTGGAGCGAAAAAGGGTGTGCCCGTGAGGGAGCTGCTGAACGTCTGGTTCACGCGGTCGTAGAGGCCCACCACGCCGTTGTAGCGGGCAGGCACGAAGTCGCACTTCAGCGTCTCGCCCTCGTAGATCTTGCAGCCGTAGAGTGTCATCACTGATGGGGACGTGTCTAAACTCACTTCACCCTCCGTGCTGGAGGTATTCAGATTGAAGAGCAGCATGGGTGTCTTGCCATCGTCGACCGTTCCCGTGGTGGTCACGCTGCCCGCCTGGGTTTCTGGGTCTGAATAGCGCACCCAGGTGGCGGTCTGTCCTTCGCATGTCAGGATGATTCGCTCACCATAGACGAAGCCTGTGCCACGCGGCTCGTGGCCTGTGCGGTTGAAGCAGGGCACATTGCTGCCATCAGTACGAGCGAAGAAGCAGAAGGCATTTGAGCGGAAGTCATTTAGGCGGCCGCCCAGCAGTGCCTCCCAGTTTCTCTGCGTGTTCCGCGTCACATTGCAGTCCATCACCACGCGAGTGTTGGCCTTGTGGGTGTAGCCCGTGTTGAAAGCCTGCAGTCCCGTAGACTTGATGGACTCCAGAATGGTTACATCATGCTCGGCTACCCCCGTGGATTGTCCGTAGGCGGCCAGCGTTCCTATCAGCAGCAAGACTGATGGCAGTAAAGACAAATACTTTTTCATATCATGGTCAAATTAAGTTTAGTATTAGAGGGATTCATGCTTCGCGGGCAGGGTGGCTCGCGCATGAAGAGGCAGAAGGGCTGGAGCCGCCGAAGTCTTCGACCGTCTTCTCGAAGACGATGCCGGGATGGCTCGGGCGGATAGTCAGCTCGACGATTAGCCGTCAGCATACAGGAGCTTGCTTTCAAACGAGGTTAGCGCGGCTGGCAATGGTGACTCACCGAACAACTTGGAAAGCACATTCAGGAAATCCTTCTCAGGCAGGGCCTTTATGTCTGAGCGTATCGACTCGACTGACGGATAGTTTTTCGCCTGTTCCATACAAATTACTCTATGACGGTGCAAAGGTAAGCATTTTCTGGCAACCATCCAAGGATTTTGCTAAATATGATTATCCTAATAGCAGAAAAAAGGCGCTACAGGAGCTACTTTGCCACTTAACCAGCTGACATTTAACTTGTTGTTGGTAGCTACAGGACTTTAAATGGAGCTACCGTAGTAGCTACAGTCAACCTTCTCACTAACGGAGTCTCCGTTTGGGAAAATACGAACGCCGTTTGGGAAAATACGAACGCCGTTTGGGAAAAAACGAACGCCGTTTGAAAAAATACGAACGCTATTTTTTCGTCCCAAGGCTTGGGACGAAAAAACGCGAACGCCATTTCTCAGTTTCTCTCTCCCAATACTTTGCAGTATGTAACATCCGGCATGTTACATACCGCAAAATTGAGAAATCGGCCTGTAGCTACTTCGGTAGCTCCATTTAAAGCCTTGTAGCTACCAACAAATGTTTATAAACCAACTTATTAGATGCTCCTGTAGTGCCTGTAGCACCTTTTTCTCGCGCGTATAATACGCGCACGCGCGAGACTCCCCCAACGAAATAACGATATTTCGACCTGGTACGGTTGAACTTTTGTGTGACCGCGAAGGAGTCGGCTCTCAATAGCCGGGCGGTGTGAAGCACCCCCCAGAGAAGGCGAGCCACCTGACGGCGGATAATCATTTGCTAAAAACCTGTCGTTCAAACCGACATAGCCTTTTCTATCGTTAAGTGTAAACCCTGGGCAGAGAATGGCTTGACAATGGCCTGCTACTCTGCGGCCAGACTTCGCTGGCAGGGCGACTCCGGCATGAAGAGGTAGGAGGGCTGGTAGCCGCCGAAGTCGACGACAATCTTCTCGAAGACGATGCCGGGATGGCGTGGGCGGATGGTCAGCTCGTGGATGTCGGCCTGTGCGACGGGCAGCTCTACCGTCTTCTCGACGATGCGGCGGGCCACGGCGGGATAGTAGTCGGAGTACATGTAGGGCTGACGGTCGACGAGCGTCTTGTTGAAGTTGACCGTCTGAGGCTCCCCGCCGTCGAGGCTGACGGAATACTCAAAGCCGCCGACGTTGAGGAAGTCGAGGGTGGACTTCACTACGACGTGCACCTTCACGGAGGTTGGGACGTTCTGGGGGAGGGAGAAGCGGTAGGTGAGCGAGGCATCACCTACGGGCTGGGTGTAGGGCGTGAGGGCGACGGCGCTGCGGGTGCGTCCGTAGTAGGGGTAGACGGTCCACGCAGTGCCCTCGGTGGCCTGGGCAGAGAAGAAGTGCTCGGCCTCCATGGAGACATATCCGACACTGGGTGTGAAGGTGTAGCCTCCGGCAGGCGATGGCCCTTTGGTGGTCACCTGCGTGGTGCGCGGCATGGTATCGGCGCGGAAGTTGTCGTTCCACGAGCGGTAGCCGATGTGCTTCTGGTTCATCATGCCGTTCCACTTGCCTCCGGCAATGTCCTTGTTGTAGGAGAGACAGAGCAGGGAGTCGCGGCGGAAGCACTGGGCCACGCGGGCTGCCCAGAGGTTAGCGTCGGGGTTGCCGTCCTTAGCCAGCTGCTGGTTCATGGCCTGGGCGTAGTACATGTCGTAGAGGTTGGCCATGGCCTGCACGGGGAAGAGGACGAGCTGGCGGTAGAAGTCGCGGGCCTGGACGGGGATGTCGTCGTAGAGGCGCAGCGCGCGCAGCTCCAGGCGCTGGTAGTCGTCGGCCACCTGTCGCCACTCGCCCGACGGGAGATTGTAGGTGCGGGCATCGAGCATCTCTGGAGTGACGCGGGCCATGTACTGGCAGTTCTGGTTGTAGATAGAGGCGGCCTCCTGGGCTGTTTCCCCACTGAGAGCCGTGGCAAAGAAGCGGCGGGTGTGGTCGGTGACGGTCTGGAGCGTGTATTCCTTGGGGTTCCAGGCCATGTCCATGAAGAGCTGGATGGGGTATTCCATGGGCTTCAGGTCGCCGACGTTGAGAATCCACATGCGCTGGATGCCGAAGTCGTAGGCCAGGGAGAGCTGCTCGAACATCTGCTGGGTCTGGGTGACATTGAGCCACTTCGTGTTGCGGGGAGCACCTACGTAGTCCACGTGGTAGTAGATGCCCCAGCCACCCTTGCGGCTGCGCTCCTTCGCGTTGACGGGCACGCGGCGGATGTCGCCCCAGTTGTCGTCGCTGATGAGGATCATCACGTCGTCGGGCACACGGAGGCCGGCGTCGTAGTAGTCCTGCACCTCTTTATAGAGTGCCCACACCTGCGTGGTCTTCTCGGCGGGCTTCTTGGTCACGTCCTTGATGATGCGGCGCTGGTTGTTGATGATGCGCTCCATCAGCCCGGTGTCGGCCTGGTCGCTCATGGCCTCGTCGCCGTCGCCACGCATGCCGATGGTGACGATGTCCTCGGTGCCTTTCATGCGCTCTATGCCCTCACGGAAAAACTGGTCGAGCTTCTCCTGGTTGGTCTGGTAGTTCCATGCGCCCCACTCGCTGCGGCGGCGGGCATACTCCTGATGGTTGCGGGCCATAGGCTCATGGTGGCTGGTGCCCATCATGACACCCATGCGGTCGGCGGTCTTGCCGTTCTCCGGGTCGTCGGCATAGAAGGCCCATCCCCACATGGCGGGCCACATCATGTTGCCCTTCAGCCGGAGGATGAGCTCGAAGACTTTCTCATAGAAGCGGTGGTCGCCGTAGTCGGTGCCCCAGGTGTTCTTCACCCACGAGGTGAGGCAGGGGGCCTCGTCGTTGAGGAAGATGCCACGGAACTCCACAGCGGGCTCGCCGTCGGTGTAGACACCGCGCTTCACAAAGGCACGGGCATGCGACTGCACGGGCACGTCGGCCCACCAGTACCACGGGGAGACGCCCAGCTGGCGGCTGAGCTCGTAGATGCCGTAGATGGTGCCACGGCGGTCGCTGCCAGCAATGACCAGACGGCCGTCGGCCACGGTGATGACATATTTCTCGCGGCGCCCCTTCAGGTCGGGCAGCAGGCCCTGCTTCAGCAGACGGTCGACGTCGGCATTCTTGCCCACGGTGCCCACGAGCAAGGCGGCCTCGTGGCCGATGGTACGCTGCATGTCGGTCTTCAGATTGCCGATGGCAATCTTCACGCCATCGTAGTCCTGCTCGCTGTAGCTGATGGTGCCGGCAGTAAGCTCTACACCGTCGGCCACAGGCTCAAAGGACACAAAAGACTCAGCCGCCTGCATAGCAAGAGCGAAGGCGGTGAGCAATAGGATTGACAAAGATTTTTTCATAATTATAGGAGTAAAGGAGGTGAAGAGGGAAAGGAGTTGTGGAGTAAGGAGTTCTTGCTTAGGCAAGCGACCAAGGTCGAGCGGTGGAGTAAGGAGGGAAAGGAATCTACTTCTAAAAGATAGGCAATGATATAGCAGTTGACCTAAAATTACTTTTCCGCATGGCACTCCCCTCCCCTAGGGGAGGGGTAGGGGTGGGGTCTCTAACTTCCTTCAGCGAGTTTAACATCGGCTGTGTTTTCTCGGAGGGGAAAAGTTACAAACCCCACCCCTGCCCCTCCCCTGTGTAGGGGAGGGGAGCGGCTGCCGCCGGAGACGCTCCGGGTCAACTGCTATATTATTGCTTAAAGATATGCGGGATGAACTCATGGAGTCCACGGCGCCATGTGAGGAACTCATGGGCGGTGCCGGCCGACTCGCTGGAGTCGACCTTGATGCCCAGCTCGCGGAGCTGGCGGACGATGTCGCCGCTCTTGATGAAGTCCTCTTCACCCCAGTTCATATACATGTAGTGAACTTTCTTGTTGAACTCGTCGGCATTGGCGAAGACACCGTTGTAGGCGGTCTTCACGTCGAGGCCGAAGATGGCGCCGCTGAAGGTGCCCAGCCAGGCGAACTTGTCGAGGTTGTTCAGCACGACATCGAAGGTCTGGTGACCGCCCCAGCTAAGTCCGGCCATGGCGCGGTTCTTGCGGTCGGTAGTCGTGCGGCAGTTTGCGTGCAGGTAGGGGATGAGGTCGTTGATCAGCACGCGCTCGA
>JAEEGL011791395.1_pt1 | contig 41196 bp, 24 predicted proteins | sample 9134231 | NCBI WGS metagenome assembly JAEEGL01 (sample SAMN16246548, study PRJNA631951) | gut metagenome | biome: gut microbiome; feature: rumen; material: fiber-attached | host: Bos | place: Iran: Karaj | collected 2018-10
CCCTCCAGCGCCGCGCCGCCCGTGACGACGCCTTCCGCAGCAGTCTCCTGGAGAACTTCCTGAACCGGCAAATCGAAACCCCAGCCTGACCATCCATCCGGGGCCCTCACTCACCATGAAAATTTGATGCGTCGGCCCTGTGAAAAATGGGCGGAAAAGGGGAGCGATTTTAGTTCGTTGCTTGGCCCGTCCGGGGCGCGCTTGCCGCGGCTGCTATTTCTTGAAATTCGCCGTAAAACAGCAGCATACGCCCCCCTCCGAGGGATGTCGCCACCGGACGGCAGGGGGGAGTACGCGTGACAACGGGCTTTTCCACAATAAAAATCGCACCCTGCGGAAATGTCAGAGGTTTTTTCGTTGAAACTGGTTTTGCTCCCGTGGTAGGTTTCTCCGAAACAACTCCTCCCTTGGATTTGTTCGTCCGACCCCCTCTGCCGAAGAGAACCGCCCATGACCTCCACTTCATCCAGCAAGTCCTCTGCTATTGCTCGTTATTTCCGATTTCTTCGGCGCACCGTGGGGGTGCTGCTGCTGCTGGCGATGCTGGGGGTGGTGACGTTCGTCATCTGGACCTACGCCGGACGCGGAGAGTTCCGCCCCAAGCATCGCGGGTTCGTCCGCTTTGCGCTCTGCCAATATGGATGCAGGGTAGGGGACATCCGCTGGAGCTTCCTCAATGCCCTCGCCTATGCCCAGGAGGCCGTCCGGCATGGGGCCGATGTCGTGATCCTGCCGGAGTTCTCCTTCACCTCCGTCTACGACATCCGCTCCATGACGGGGCATTTCAACATCCTGGAGCGGCCCGAGTACTACCGCCGCCTCTCCGACTTCACGCTCAAAAACGGGTGCTATCTCTTTTTCAACCATTCCTACACGACCAACTCCCCCGTGAACCACCGGCCCAGCTACTTCAACACCTCCTACGTGATGGGCCCCGACGGGACCATCGTGACCAGCTATGTCAAGCGGGCCATGGCGTTGCTCGACAAGCGCTGCAAGTTCAAGCCCGGCAAGGGGCCCGTCGTGCTGGACCTCCCCTTTGCGCGCATCGGCATGATGATCTGCAAGGATTCCTCCTTTCCCCATTCCTTCCCGGAATATCGTGACGCGGACCTGGTGACCATCCAGTTTTCGCACATCACCCACTGGGGCACGAACGACGTGCCGGTGGCGCTGGCCGAGCCGACGTGGTCCGTCGTCGACAGCCTCGCCAAGGTCGCGAACGCCTGCACCCGCAACTTCCGAAAGCCTTTGCTGATGGTGAACAAGTCGGGCCTGGAGACAGATTTCGCCTACATCGGCGACTCCCGCGTCGTCATTCCCAACGGAACCGCTCTTGCCCATCTGGGGTCGGACTGCAACATCCTCTATGCGGACTTCCCGCTGGGGCCTGACGGCCGAATCGACCCCAACCGCCATCCCATCATCCCCGAAAACCCGACCGACTATGAGCTTCACGACAGCCTCACCTGGCTCTGGAAGCTCCGTCGTTCGTTGCACCGTATCAGCACCACCCTCCCTTGAGTTCCCATGAAACTATCCGTCGTCATTCCCTGCCTCAACGAAGCCCAGACCCTTGAAAAGGCCATCGGCCTGGCCCGTGACCTCATCGCCGCCGCCGCTCCGGGCGATGGCGAGGTCGTCGTCGGCGACAACGGCTCCACCGATGGCTCCCAGGAGATCGCCCAGCGGGCGGGGGCGCGCGTGGTGCCGATTCCTCGGCGCGGCTACGGCTTCGCCCTGCTCGGGGCCATCCGTGCCTCCCAGGGCGAGATCATCGTGATGGGGGATGCCGACGCCACCTACGACTTCCGCGAGGCGGCCCCTCTCGTCGCCGCGGTGGCCGACAAGTCCTGCGACCTGGCGATGGGGTCCCGCCTGCATGGGAACATCGAGCCGGGGGCCATGCCGTTCCTGCACCGCTGGCTGGGCACGCCGGTCTTGTCGTGGCTCATCCGGCGGCTTTTCGGGATGCGCATTTCCGACTGCAATTGCGGGATGCGGGCCTTCTCCCGCGACGCCTTCGAGCGCATGAAGCTGGTCTCCGGCGGCATGGAGTTCGCGTCCGAGATGCTCGTCAAGTCCTCCCTGGCAGGCCTGCGCGTCCGCGAATTTCCCATCTCCCTGCTCCGCGACACCCGCGACCGCACGCCCCATCTCCATACCTGGCGCGACGGCTGGCGCCACCTCCGCTTCATCCTCCTCTTCGCCCCGAAGGTCCTCTTCCAGATCCCCGGCACCATCCTGACGGTCCTGTTCGGTCTGCAGACCCTGCTCCTGCTGCCGGGCCCGCTCGTCGTAGGTCCCATTCTGTTCGACTACCACCATCTTTTCTACACCGTGCCCTTCTTCCTGGCCGGCGTCCAGCTGCTCTGGCTGAATGCCTTCGCCCGCCATTTCAACACGTTCTCCGGGCTCACCTCCGACCGCGCGACCACACGTTTTCCCCTTGAGTTCTGGCTGGTGTCCGGTTCCTTGCTCGCCCTCGCGGGCATCGGACTCTTCCTGTACATCCTGGCCGCCTGGCTGGAGGCCGGACGCCATGCGTTGCTGGCCATCCGTCCCTGCGCCCTGGCCCTGCTGCTGTTCCTTGTCGGTGCGCTTTGCGCCATGAATGCGTTCATGACCAGCATGCTCGAACTCCGCTTCGACCAGCATTCAGACTGAGCCCCATCCCCATGTCTACGGCATTTCCTTTATCCGGGGGCAGGGGACAATGAGCGAAACATGCCTGATTTCCGTGCTGATGCCCGTCTATGACGGCGAGGCATATCTCGGCCGTGCCCTGGACTCCCTGCGCGGGCAGGTAACCCCTCCTCCCTTTGAGGTGCTCGCGGGCGACGATGGCTCCACCGATTGCTCGTCCGGCCTCCTTCGCGCCGCCGCCGAGACCTTGCCCCTGCGCATCTTCCCCGGTCCCGGACGGGGCAGCTGGGTCGCCAACACCAATGAGCTGCTCGCCCGGGCAAAAGGACGATATGTCACCTTCCTGCATCAGGACGACGCCTATGCGCCAGACCGGCTGGCCCGCCTGGCGGCGGCCGCCGCCGAGCACCCGGACGTTCCGTTTTTTGCCAACGACACCCGCTTCATTGGCCCCGCCGGAACCGTTCTCGGACCGTGGACTCCGCCGCTCCCGGACGGTTTCGTCTCGCCCGCCGATGCCCTGGAGGGGATGCTGGTCCAAAATAATTTTTCGGTGCCCGCCGTCCTGCTCCGCCGCGACCTCATCGACGAGCTGGGGCCCATGGACGAATCCCTGACCTATACCGCGGACTGGGATTACTGGTTGCGCGCCATGTCCCGCCATGGTGTCTATCATCTGCCCCACGCGCTTTCCTCCTTTGGCATTCATGCAGGATCTCAGACAACCACCCTGGCCGCAAAAATCGAAGAAATGCGTCGCAACCTGGAAACTGTCCGCGACCGATTTCTGCCATGCGCACGTGACCTCCTGCCCGCCGCCCGCTATCGCAGGCTGAAACGTCTGGCGCGGCTTTCCGTCGAGTCCAACCTCCTGCTGGCCGCCTTGGCCGCCCATGTTTCGCTTCCTTGGCGGCCTTTTCTGGCGGCCCTGTTTGCCTGTCCGCCCACCGATTTGCCTTCGTTTTTACGCCGCACACGTCTCGGCCAGCGGATTCGCGCCCGCCGCCGGGCTTCCCTTCGTATTCGGAGCCAGACCCCATGATGCCTCGACGCCGTTTTTCCCCCATTCTGGCCCGTGCCCTGACTGCTGCGGTGCTTCTCTTCTCGTTGGCGGTTCCTTTCATCCTGGCGGCCAATCCGCTTGCCTGGACCGTGGCGCTGCCGTCCGGCGCGTATCTCACGGGATGGGCCTTTTCCGCCCTGCGTAAGCTCTGGCCGTTGCTGCTGTTGCTGGATGCGGCCTTATCTGTAAGCATTTATTGGCTGCTTGTCCGTCTGGACGCCTCATCCGCGGCGCCGGACCGCCCCGGGCGCCTTTCGCGCCTTGCCGACCGTGTCCTATGGGCCGCCCGTCCGCTGGTCTGGCTCCCGCTGCTGGCGATCAGCCGGGAGTTGCTTTCGGCGTGGCTGGGACCATGGATTTCTGCGCTCATTCTGCCGCTGGGGGCGTGCGTCCTCTTTGCCATCATTCTCGACCGGCTGATGGGCTCAGACGTTGCCCGTCGGCCAGCGTCGGATGCTTCTGAGGCCGCCCCCTCCTGCGGCTGGGGGCCCACTTTTGCGTTTTTCATCGTTTTTACGGTGCTGTTTGTGCTCTTTCAGCAATTGATTTCGCCGCAGTTTTCGGGCGGCGGCGATGTCAAGCATTACCGCATCCAAACAGATAATCTGCTCGAAAATGGGAATTTGGAGCTGACCGAGCGCCTGCACGCCCGGCTTGCCAAGCGCCACTATACCCTGGAAGAGTACGAGGGACACTATGGCTTGTCCCATGTCCGGAAGAACGCGGCGGGCAAGGTCTACTCCTACCATTCCTTCGGGTTCCCGCTGCTGGCCGCCGCCGCCAGTCTGGTGCTGCCGGCGAACCTGGCCAGTCCGGTGCTCTTTTACCTGATTGCCCTGATGGCGGTGGTCGCCGTCCGTGCCTCCTGCCGGGCCGTCGGGGCGCCCGGGCGTGCCGCCAATGTGGTGACCTTCCTTTTTGCGTTTTCCTCGGTCACCTTGCTCCATGCCATCTCTTTCCTGCCCGAAATGCTGGGCACCGCCCTGACCGCCGCAGCCTTCTGGGCCGTCGTCGCGCAACGCGCCCCCCGCCGTCGGCTGGCCGCAACCGTCGTCTCGCTCCTCGCCATCGCCTATCTCCCGCTCGCCCACGCCCGTTTCCTGCCCCTCGCCCTCATGCTTTGGGGATTTTTCGGGGTCGAGGCCCTGTTCTTCCTGCCCGACGAACCCTTCTGGCGGCGAAAGACGCCCCGCCTGGCCGTCTATGCGCTCCTTTTCGCCCTCGCCCTGGCGGCCCAATATGTGGTTCATGCCCGCATGTTTTCCGGCACCAGCTCCTACGACTTCGACAATATCCTGGGGCGGGCGCCATGGGTCATGGCGGCGATGCTGGCCGACGTGCGCGGCGCCGTCGGACTTTTCCCCCTCTTCCTCCCCTTGCTGGCCGCCGCCATGATCGCCCTTTTCCGACGGGACCGCGTAGCCCGATGGGCTTTCTATGCGCTCGCCACGACCGCCGCCGTCTTGTACACCTGTTGCACGACAAAAGCTGCCATCGACGGGGCCTGCCTCCGCGGACGCTATATCTTCCAGACCGTTCCGCTGTTGCTTCCCTTTGCCGCCGTTCTTCTGCCCCGCTGGGATGCCTCCGGCCGCCGTTGGTTCTACTTCCTGGCCGCCCACTCTGTCCTGCACCTCTTCTGTGTGGCCCCGGGGTTATCTGGTATCATGCTGCTCCGTATGCCCGAGTGGGGGTCACTCCACCCGCTCATCTTGAACTACTGGCTCCCCTTCGTCAACTTCACCACCTGTCCGCCAGAGTTTCGCCTGCCGGGCGCGTTGTTCCCGGCCGCACTCTTTCTGATTTCGATCCTCCTTTTCATGGGCGGGAGGCCGCGGCTTCGCCAGTTGCTGGCGGTGCTCCTTGTCCTCCTGGCGTTTGCCTGCGGCTGGCGGGCCGATGCCCTCCATCGCGCCCGTACCATCGAGCGGGACCAATTTTTCTTCGGGCACCACTGGAAGGATTTCTCCGCTACGCCCTCCGCCGCATCCGACTATTTTTCCGCCTTGGTCCCGCCGGATGCCCCGGGTGCTGACAAAGACGATTTCACCCCGGTCATTCTGACGGACGATGACACCGAAACCGCCGAACCTTTCGTTTCCGGCGACGTGCACCCCGTTGTCGTCACCCCCTCCCTCCTGCGCAACCATAAGTCGCCCTACTCCCCCGATGCCGACCGTTGGACGGGCCTCAGTCGCCTTCTGATCCATCCCTCGAAGCGTGGCGGAATGGCCTTCCGGCTCACCGGGACCGTCGAACGCGGCGCCATCATCCTCACCGGAGGCGTCCTCGGACAAATGCTCACTCCGTACATCCGTCTGGAGCCCGGTCCCTTCGACCTTGTGATTGTCGTCCCCGTCCGCACCGGCAGTCCTCAGCCCATCAACCTTTTCGCCCGCCTTGCCGACCCCGACTTCGGCCATGCCACCTTTGCCACCCTGGACATGGCCCCCTACCTCCCCGGCGCCGCCGCCGTCCTCCCTCCCTTCCCCCCCGTCCCCGTTTTCTTCTCCCGCCCCTTCTGAGAAACGAAACGATTTCCTGCTTTTTAACAGGGAAGGGGACTGCTAGAGTTCGCGACAGCGTTCAGGATTGGTCCATGATACGGGGCGTGCCTGACGGGTGTTGAGCTTTTGCCAGAGGCGTGAAATGATGAAAATCGGGACAATCTACACATTATATGGCAGACGGGCGGGCGCGGAGCTTTGTTTCGAAAAGACGATGGAGGAGATGATCGCGCAAGGCGGGGAGGGAATGCAGTGGCAGATCTGGTGCAACCGGGAGGCCGCCGAGGTGCTCAAGGGACTGCCCTGGGCCGCCCGCGCGGAAGTGGTGCCCGAACCGATGCTGGACAGACAGGAAAAGAAGGCATTCTGGCTCGAATTCAAGGCTCGGCGGGCCCTGCAAGTGGCTGGCGTGGATGTCTTTTGGAACCCAAGTGGCTGCAACCATTTCCCGGGGCATGGCTGGCCGTGTCCGACAGTGACGACGTTCCATGACTTTGGCGAGTATCACGTCCGGGCGAAATATGACCTCAAACGGACTATTTTCCGCAAATGGCTATGCATCCCGAGGTCGTTGCGGCGGAGCATGCGATTTACCTGCGTGTCCGGATTCACTGCTCGGGATCTGCAAAAGATGTTCGGGGTGCGTCAGCCCGTCCGGGTGGTGTACAACGGTGCGCAGCCCCATCGGCTGGCGGCGGTGTCCGGGGCGGATGCGATTGTGTCCAAGCTGACGGGCTGGGAATCTGGACGACGTTTTTTCTTTGTGCCCGGCCGGACAGACTACCGGGGAAAAGGCCTGGATCTGGTGCTCGACGCCTGGACTGGTCTGCGGTCCCAGCTGGATGGGATGGGCATCCTGTTCACGGGCCCGGCAGGTGAAGGCCATGAGCGTTTTCTCCGACATCTGAGCATGGCGGACGCCCAGGAAGGTGCGCTGGTGTATGCCGGACGTGTCGAAGAACAGGCATTGTCCGCGTGCTATCAGCAGGCGACGGGGGTTGTGCTGGCCAGCCGCTTCGAAGGTTTTGGCTTTCCTGTGCTGGAAGCGATGGAGATGGGAACGCCTGTTCTATGTAGCGATGCGGGGGCTCTTCCCGAGGTCGCCGGCGATGCCGCCCTGATCTTCCCCGCCGGCGATGTGGCCGCGCTCCAGCAGAAAATGGCCCTGTTGGCACAGGACCAGGGTTTGCGCGAGCGCTTGAGAATCGCCGGTAAGTCCAGGCCAGCGGCCTTCACTTGGCACCGTTGCGGCCACGAAATGCTTGAGGAGTTGGTAGCTGCTGGGGTTGCACTGCACAAAGAATGAGCACTCAGCAGATGGGGCGGTTGCTCTCTGTGAAAAGGGAACCTCTGTTTGCCAGGCGGCCGGGGCGATGAGGCGAATGTGCCATGTAGGAGGCGTTGCGGAGGGGGAGTTGCCGCTATGGTGGGCAGAGTAATAAGACCAGTATTCACAATACTGGAGCCATTGTTGGCCTTTTCAATGGCGAATTGGCCGGGCTCAATGGCGTTTGATTGCCCCAAACAGGAGACAATCCAGCAAGGCACTTTTGGAAATGATTTTTTTGACAAGCAAGCATGAGGCACACACGTAGATGGACACCAGAATTCCCGTCGTCAACTGAAGAAATATCGAAGAAATGTGGTGGAACCCCACGATGCCAAAGGGTTCAAAAGTGTCACTGCGGATAAACAGATTGCCCAAATCTGGAAACCATGGGATAAAATAGACGGAGAGGAGGAATATGCATAGGCTATTCTTGCCCAAGATGTTGAGAATCTTGCCCAGGTGCGATTCGGAATGACCATCCAGCGCCAGACGAAGGAATACCATCACTGCGCAGATGCCAAGGGGATATTTTGTCACGGAAGATGGCAGCCGCCCCAGGGAGAACTTTTCATAGAGGAGGAGCGCATAAAGCAACAGGGCCACCGTGTATATCCATTTCTGTTCGGTGAGGCGTCTGGGCAAGTCCCATCTCCACGCGAAATAGCCGAACAGAAAAAAGGGGTAGAAGACCGTCATAAGCTTCAAGGAGATGAATTGTTGCCAGCTCCCCATTGAGCCCCAAGAGACATACCCGGCAACGCCTGCCCAAAGCAGCATGTGGGCGGCCATTTCAGGTAGCCAGCTAGTGAAACCTAGCTTCGGCAATACGAGCTTGGGAATGGAAAAAAGAAAGAGCATTTCAAATAAGGCCGCCAAAAACCATTGGAAATACAAGTGTTTTGTGTGCAAGTAGGCCAGGAGCATGAACGTGAGCCCGGGAAGCAGTAATGTCAGAGCCCGCTTGCAAATGAATTGCCCCCATGTTTTCAGCGTCCAAGTTTTTTGCTTGAGATCAACGACGAAACCTGAAAGGAAGAAGAACAAGGGGAGATGGAACGTGTACAGGGTGTCCTTTACGACCATCGGAAATTGTCCGCGGTCAGTTCCTGGTGCGAATGTCCAAGCCAGAAAATGCCCCATGACCACGCAGAAAATGGCAAATCCTTTGAGCATGTCCACGTAAGCAAGACGCCCCTCGGGGGACTTGGAGATGGGAAGGTGATGCTGATTAGGTGATTTCATGGCAAGGACTCTCAGAAAGGGCGGAGAAAAATATCATGCAAAAATGGCAGAGGGGAAGGAGAAAGAAGAGGAGCGCGCACCCGAAGATGCGGCAGCCCGTGGTCATGTTTCCATCTGGATGGAGAATGCTCAGCGCCCATGTTTTTTCAAGATGGTTTCGTATATTGCGACAACTTCACGAGCGTTTTTCTCGCTACCGAAACGCCTGGCTACCGATTCCCGGCCGGCCGTAGCGCAGCGGATTGCTTTTTCCTTGTCGGACAGGATCCGTTCAATCGTAGCGGCAAGCGCTACCGGATTGCCCAGTTCGTACACGTAGCCGGTTTCGCCGTCTGTGACAATCTCTTCGTTGGCCCCTGAATTGCTGACCACCGCTATGCAGCCCGCGAGCATGGCCTCGGCGGTGACCCGGCCGAATGCCTCGAATTGGGAGGAGGTTACCGCGATGTCGCTCTGCTTCCACCAAGCAGGCATGTCCGACGTTGCCCCGCGGAAAAATACGGTCTCCCCGAGAGCCTTTTTGTGGATGTAGTCCCGGATGGTTTCCGCGTAAGATGTGTCGTCGGTTCCCACAATGGACAATTCAAGTTCAAGTCCTTTTTCGTGCAGGATTTCCACAGCGCGGACAACATCCAGCTGATGTTTGGACTCGTGGACTCTTCCGGCGGCGATGATCTTGGCCTTTGCGGTCCGGAACAACACATGGTTTGGATCGTACATCATGGAAACATCCACTCCATCATAGACAAGGTGTGCTTTTGCGGGGGAAAAGCGTCCGGAATAGTAGTGCCTGACGGAGTTGGAAATGGCGATCAGCGCATTAGCCTCCCCGATCAGTTTTTTCGCGTAGGGGGCCCATCTCAGTCTTTTTTGTTGCTGGCTTTCAAGCATTTCTCTCATGTGCCAGACATAGGGTCTGTGCGTGCGTCGGGCGGCGGCCGCTCCAACGTATCCCCATAATGAGTTGTTGTGAACGATGTCGATTCGTTCTTTTTTGATCAATGCGGCAATTTTGCGGATGGCGACTTGATTCCACAGGTGTTTCAGAGCCCAGCGGATTTTTTCGCGGCGGCATTCCCGGCGGTCCAGCGGAGCGAGCCATTCGTACGATCGAATGATTCGGCAATCGAGGTCCCGTCGCCGGGCATCCTCCACCGCGTTGCTATGGGCAGGGAAGAGCAAAAGTACGTCGTGGCCGAGCCGTTTGACCTCCCCCGCGAGTTCCGTCATGGCCAGCGATGCGCCGGTCCGTGCGAAATCGGAGCCGACGAACAAAACCTTCATGCGGGAGCCCCCTCTTCCGTCGGACGGCACCCAAAAACCCATTCCGACAATTTCGCATGTTTCTTTTTGTTTTTTTTGCTGTTTTTTGTCAACAAGTACACGAGATTCCTATAGTTGTTCCCGCACCATCGCCGCACACGCGTCAAATCCGATTCAGAGGTGTTGATGACGGGAAGGTCGGCAATGTCAGAAGGTGCCACGTTGTGGTGGACCCAGACGGGAAGCAGTCTTTCCGATAAAAAACCGTACAGCCGTCTCCGATAGGGGATGGTTTCCGCTTCCATATCATGGTTTTTTTCGACATGTGCGAGGATGGGGAACAGCCATGCGCAATAGGCATCGAAATCGGCTTTATGCATGATGCACATGTTGAAGAGACAGGATTTGTTTTGATTGAAAACCCAAATGTAATCCTCCATGTAATCCGGGGCGCATGCCTGGATGGCGTCATGCATTTCTTTTACGTCGGCCATGTTCGGTCCGATGTTGATTGCCAACAGCATCGTCGTGGAATAACAGTATGGTTTGGGAAGAACCATGCGCTTTTTCGACAACAACTCTTCCATTTCCTCGCCTGTCACGAAATGCTTGGGCGAACCGAAGATGGCATTATTTGAAAGGAATCGCCTGTAATGGGAAATGCCCACGATGTCAGCCGACGAATTCTTCCAAATCCAATATATACCTGTCAACTCACAGTAGTTTGGGTTTTTGACCGAAATGTTGTCTCCGGTGTCATCCCTTATGTCGAAGCCGCCATCTGTCCCGTGGAGTGCCGCGCCTACGAACATGGACACGTACGACTGCACGCGCGGAATGGCGGCCTTGCTGTGGGCGATGACATACATCTTGGTTTCCATGCGATTGTCTCCCTGTTGTGGTGCGATAATTGCGGCGAAAATCACCTGGTCGCTCCGTGGCGGGAACTATAACGCAGTGGAGAAAGGGAAGGGAGCATTATTTGCCGAGTCGTATCCCTTTTGTCCCAAGTGTTGCAAAAAGACCCGAGAAGTGCGAAACAGTCAGAGGCCATGGGGCGAAAAAATCGAATCTGGCGGCGGATCGGTCAGACTTCATGCTGTCAAGACTGCCCAGCCCCCCTTGTAGGATTGGGCGAAGGAAAGAGATGAAAATTGCGCGCTTCAGGCGGACTCGACATCATGTGGGCCGGGCAGGAGATCGCCGGACGTGGTTTTCATGTCCCAGAGACGGCCGATGAGGATCCAGACAGGGTAAGTGACCTGCGGCAAGGTCGATGGTTTTATAACGAAGGTGAGCTCCACAAGGAAAAACAGGGTGCTGAGGAGTCCCAGCATGGTGAAGGCGGCGAGGGGCGAGCGGTCCTGTTCTTTTGCCTTGTTCCAGAGCGCAATGAGGATGGAAGCATAGAAGAGATATTGGACAAAAGCGCCGAGCCAGCCATATTCCCCCATGCTGGTGAGGAAGTCCGCCTCGGGATAGCGGAGCTGGGTGCCGCCTCCGAATGCGGTTTGGCCACCCGAGAGAAGATACCGGCGTCGTTCATCGAGGAAAGAGATGATAAAGCGGCGGGCGAGAGGAGTTCGGAGGTCGATGCTGACATCGGAGCCGAAGCGTCCGGGGCCTGCTCCAAAGAAGGGGAAGCGGACCAAATAATTAAAGTCCTTAGTGACAGCCCGATAGTAATCACCTTTTGGAGAATCCACGAAGGTGTTCCAGTAGCGCCGTATGTTCGTGCTGATATGGGAGGAATAGACTAAATAGAAAATGGATAGGATGCAAAACGCCAAGCCTGCGATGAACATGTTTCGTTTGAGCTTGAAGGGGAGTCGCCGATGGAGCAGGAACGGGAAGAAGGCGACCATCGCCATCAGCAGGCCATGCTTGGTGTCGGTCATGAAGACAAGGTTGTATAACGTGATGAGCGTGACTAGAAGGAAGAAAAACTTTCGAGATTTTATCATGTGCTTGGAATCGGCAAGCCACCATCCGGCGGAGAGAAGGAGCGCGATGATGTTGATATAGCCACAGCGGTGTGCGTGATGGGGACCGAACATGCCTCCGCTCACATCCGGGTGGATACGCGGCCAGGGTGCGCCTTGCCAGAGGCAGTTATAGGGAAATTGGATGGCAGAGAAGATCACGATGAGAACAAGCCAGCGACGGAGTTCGCGGTCGGACTCGAAGGGACAGGTGATCATGCAATAATAGAAAAGGATGAAAGGCTTGAGCGTGACAATGGTAGCCCGGAAGGAGGGAAAGGGGTAGCCTTTGCCATTGAGATACCAGCTCAGCCCGGCGATGAGGGCAAATACAAAGGGATACCAAAGCTCATCCTTGCGAGGACCGCTCTGAATCCAGTGCATGACAATCACAGCCACAAGCGGGATAAAGAAGAGTTCGTCGAGGAATCCAGGCAGAGGCAATGGGAGAAGGCCGAACAACCGATTGCTCGGCAGGAACCACCAGAAAAACATCAGGCTGTTGAGCAGCAGCTTGGGGCGGTCGAGCAGGAGAATGCCGAAAGAGAACATGATGACGATGGCCGCCCAGCCCAGGGGTGCGGGGATGCCGAACATGCCCAGAAGGAAATACATGGCGACCAAGCCCAGCAGATAGGAGCCGATGGCAATCCAGTTGATGAAGCGGTAGACAGGAAACTGGTACTGCGTACGCTGGGCGGAATGGACCAGCGGGCGAAGTGGAGCTGAATTGTGAAGGGAGGGGGAAGGCATGGCGGGAAGATTCAGAAATGCAACGGACCGAAATAGTACGGGAACGGGTGCGGAATGGGCAAGGAATAATGTGGCAAAATCGTTTTGGGAAATGCTGTCGTGTTGTTGATGGAAGAGATGCGGAGACAAGGTGCTATGGTTGCAAGCGGAGAGAGGCGACAGAGGCGCGGATGACAGAGGAGAAGCGGGCGGGGGACCAGTGGCCGAGGGCGTAGGTGCGGGCGGCCTGTTGGATGGGGCGGCGGTCGGAGGGAATGGAGAGATGTCGAATGGCGGCTACGAAGTCGTCGGGAGTGTCGCAGGGGAAGATGCCGTTGACGGGAAGCTGGTCGGCGAGGGGAATGCCGCGGAAGGCGAAGGGCCATCCGAGGCAGGCTCGACCCCAGAGGAGAGCTTCGCGGACCTTGATGCATGTGCCGGCGCCGGTGGCGACGGGGACGATGCAGGCGAGGGCGTTTCGGTAGAGAGGGGCGAGGTCGGGGGCGAACCCAAGTAGCTCGACGCCGGGAGTACCCGCGCATTCCTCGACGAGGGCGGGGGGGCAGTCGCGGCCGGCGATCCTCCAGCGGAGGTCGGGGCAGGCCGCATGGAGGGCAGGCCAGATTTCGCGGATAAAGCGGCGGAGGCCGTGGTAGTTTGGTGGATGGGAGAGAACGCCGACGGTGAAGAGGTACGGGCATTGCGGATCGGATTCGTCGTAGATGGCGGTCTCGGACGCAAAGGGAATGTTTTCGAGGATGTCTGTGGGGATGGAGGAGGGAAGAGTGTCAGCTTGTTCGGGATAAGTGAGCCAGATGTGGGCGCAATGCTGGCAGACGGCGGTTTGCCAGGAGCGGACAAGGCGATTGGCGAAAGCCCCACGGAAACCTGTTGCGCGGGTCTCCAGGAGGTCGGAAGGAAGGTCATCCAGGTCGAGAAGGGTGGGGGCCCATTTCCAAGGCTGCCAATAGGATGCGAGAGTGGGGTAGCGGACAACGGCAAGGTCGAAGGACGGCCAGTCGGCGGGCCAGGCTGGCTCAGAGGAGCGGGGGAGGATGATTTCGGGGATGGCGCGCATGGTCAAGTTTCGGGCCATCCAGCGTGGTGAATACTTGTGTTCTGCGGCGACACGGGCGATGCGCGGATCATCGAGAAGTTCGGTTTTTCCCGCCATGGCGGGGAGGGCCGCGTAGGTCGGCCCCAGTTCGCAAAGAGTGCGATAGATGAGATGGCTTCGTTGCTTGCTGCCGGAATCGTGAAGCCGCGGATCGTTCCAGGATAGGAAGAGGATGTTCATGAGGCAGTGGAGCGGGTGGTGGAGTTTTGGAAGCGATGCAGGAATCTGCGCAGTAGGGTCATGGCGGTACTGGTGGCTGATGTGTCCCAGCGCCAGATGATGTTGAGAAGGAGCCATGAGGCGGCGTATGCGGAGAGGCCTGCCAGGATGCGAAGAATGGGGTGGATGGCTTGGGCGCGGAGCGCGGAGAGCAGCAGGAAGCAGGGGAAGGCCAGCAGCGCGCAGATGAGCATGTCAAGAAGCATGACCGCGTAGATCTTGGCGAGAGGAATGCGTGACATGGAGCGGCGGGCCACGAGCATCCAGAGGAAGTGGATGCCATAGAAGCAGGCGGCCTTGACAAGCGGATAGCGAAGCAGGCCGATGCGGGGGACCAGAAGCCAGAGCGCGGCGAAGATGCCGACGTTCATGCAGATGTCCATGAGGTTGCGGGCCAAGAGCCGCTGGTGGGCGGAGTAGGCCTGGAGGAGCCAGCCGTTATAGATAATGATGGGCAGGCAGAGAATCAGCCCTTGGAACAGGGTAATGGTGGTGGACAGGGCCTCTTCGGAGAAAGCACCATGGAGGAAAAGAATGCGCAGGACTTCCGGGGCAACGAGCACCAGCAGGGCGGTCAGGGGTGAACAGATCCAGAACATGAAACGGATGGAGCGTTCGTAGAGGTCGGCGAAGGCGGCGGTGTCGTCGTGGGCGAGGAGTTCGTTGAAGCGGATGCCCATGATGACGACAATCTGGGTGGTGAGGAGTTGTTCGGGGACCATGGACATTCGGGTGGCGTAGTTCATGGCGGTGACAAAGCCGGAGGTGCTCCCGGAGCCCATGACGGTGGGGGAGAAGACGGCCATGGCGACCACGACAAGGCCGATGACGGTGTAGAGGATGTCCCGGATGGTTTTGGGCTCGAGGACCGGAACGCGAAAGCGGAAATGCCAGCGGAGGTGGTGTCGGAGAAGCCAGAGCTGGACGAGAATCTGGATGGAGGTGCCGACGATGAGGGCCTGGGCGAGCGCGATGACGCCGAGTTGGCGGTGAAGGAGCAGCACAAAAGAGATGTTGATGACCCGGTTGAAGGCGGCCCAGAAGGAGGAGAGGGAGAAGAATCGGTAGGCGTTGAGGATGCTACCGAGGTATTGGGCGAGAAGGGTGAGCAGGAAAACGGGCAGGACCCACATGATGAGGGAGCGGTGGGCGGCCAGGATGGCTGGATCGAACTTCGAGACGGCACGAAGAAACCCGACGGGATGGAGAATCGCCAGGATGGTGGCGGCCAGAATGATGGCCACATAGAGGAAGAGGAAGAAGTTGAGGAAGTCCTGGGCGGCCTGATCACCTCGGGTCTCGCGGCGGCGGATGGCCTCGGGAATGAGCACGGCGGAGTCGAGGGACAGCAGGAAGGTCGTGATGATGGTGAAGGCACCGATGCAGTAGTTGAGGACATCGGTGGCGGCGATGGCCCCGAAGCAGTAGGCCATGACAATGCTATAGGCGAAGGCGAGGGACTGGGCGACGGCCTGGAGGAGGGAGGAGCGAAGACCGCCTTTGAGAATGGATTCTGGACGGAAGAAAGCCATGAAATGCCGGGATGGGAGTGACCTCAGAGGGAATTGCAGGGAATTGGAAGCGAATTGGTCTGAAGGGAGAGTTCGTTGCTGACGATGTCCCAGAGGAGTGGCCGGGCATGGCATCCGGCGGCATCGATGTGTTCGCCGGCGTGCCGGGAGCCTGGATATTTGACCCAGAAGGGGATTCGACGGTAGGGACTGGAGGGATCAAGGTCCTCGATGGGATAGCGACATTCGTCAGGGGAGATGGCGGGATCGAGACGCCAACCATGGTCGGAGGTGACAACCAGAAGTGTGGAGTCCCATAGCCCCGCATCCTTGAGCCTGGCGACGAGAAGGCCGAGGATGGTGTCCATGTAGCGGAGGTTTGCAGTATAGCCGTCCGGGTCTGTCATGACAGCATGGATGGGGCGGTGGGCGAGGTCTGGCTGGAGTCCGTCGACATCCCAGACGAAGGGATAGTGGGGCAGGGGAATGTGCCAAAGAGCGGCCACGGGGGCGGTTTGCATTTGAGAGATGAGGCCCGGAAGGCGCTTGATAGAGCCTTGGACGGCGGCGACGAAACCTTCGGTTTCGCCAACTATGGGGCGGTGGACGATGTGCCGACCCGCAGGAAAGGCGCGAAGCCAGGTCTGGATGACACGTTCAGGAAAAGACATGACGGAGATGATGAGGAAGGTGCGGACATCTTCAAGGGTGTCGCCCATCCAGAGGTCATAGTCGAGATGGACGCCGGTGACAGAACGGTAATGGTTGGTGGCCAGGGAGAACAAGGTCGGGGCGTCCTTGAGGCCGCCGAAAGCGGCCTGGCGGCATTGTTCGGCGTAGCTACCATGGAGCAGGAGAGGATCGATGGCTAGGAGCCGGGGTAGTGAGATTGGGGTTTCAGTGCCTTCGGAATACACGTTGAGGTAAGTTTGCGCTTCCTTCTCGAATTCATGCAGGTGAGGGAGGTCGGAGCGGAGGAGACCATCGGGGCGGACGCGGTCGGCGGAGCATTCGTCGAAGATGACTAGAAGGAAATGCGGGGGGGGGACGACGCCCTGAGAGAGTGGCTTGATGGGGGGGGGGATCGGCGGTGTGGCGGAGAAGCGGGGATAGAAGAGGGCTGTCACAAAGAAAATCACGGCGAGAATCGTTCCAAAATAGCTAATGGCAAGGGAGATGAGTGGAGTTTTGCGGCGCGCGAGGAGCAGGACAGCAAGTGGAACAAGGAGATAGAGGAGCCTGCCAGGGAGACCGCCAAGAAAGGTCCCGGGGAGGAATAGGGAAAGCCCGGAAGCACGCCCCATCATGCGGATGCTGCGAAGAATGATGTAGATGGGAACGAGTGCGGCTAGAGCGGAAATCCATGGGTGTTTGCGAAGAAATCGCCGAAGAAAAGCGAGGAGAATTGCCAGCAGGACGGCGGGGATGAGGATGGCTACAAGGATGGAAAAGAAGTCCGGCCAGTTCCAGCGGATAGCAAAACGGGTGTCAGGATTCGTACGGTCATAGAATGCGGGTAAAAGCGCGATATAAATGAAGCCAGTAGCCGCAGCGAAGGTCTGGAGAAAAGAATAGAACGCAGACAGGACGTTTTTTGTGTCTTTTTCGGGGGAGAAGGTCATGGGCAGCCTGCTTTCCAGAAGACACCATCGAGGGTGTGGGGAGACTCGCGGCGGAGGGGCGGTGTCATGTAATTGGGGCCGTAGTGGTACTCGAGGAATGTGTGGGGGGGGGAGGGCGCGAGCAGGCGGAGGTGTTCGAAGGGGAGTTCGCAAGGGGATAGAATGGAATGCCGGTCGAGCACGACAAGCAGGTCACCCACATAGCGGGCGGACGGATTGCGGAAGCGAGCCCACTTCCGATTGATGAGATGGAAAAGGAAGGAGACGGGAACAGGAGCCATCAGAAGATTGGCCAGGCCTAGGCAGATTCGTTTCCACCATACGTTTTTGGGCCCCGGACGGAAGGTTTTGTATTTGTGAAGAGTACTCAGGAAGCGAAAGGAGTGCCGGATGCGGTTTGCTTGGTCAAAGTCGTCGGAGAGATCGTTGAGCGGGAAGACATCGACGGCGATGCCGACGGGGGCACTGGAGCAGCGTTCTAGGCTGATGGTGCGTTCGTCGCTGACTTTGGCCATGGTGTGATGGAATCGGGGGGATGTCTCATGCGAATAGACGCGGAAAACACCAGCCGGATCATGGAAGGTTCGGAGGAATCGCTCGTAGTCCTCGCGGAGCATGAGAATGTCGATGTCGTCATCCCAGGGAATGAAGCCGTGATGGCGGACCGCTCCAAGCAGGGTGCCATAGCCGATGACGTAAGGAATATGGTGGGCACGGCAGAATGTGTCGATAAATGCCATGATGCCGAGCAGGACTTGCTTGTGCTCGGCGATGCTGACGGGCCGATTGCCCGACTGGTGCTTGTCCGGGGCAAGTGCGGAGTGGATGTCTGACGTGGTGGACGGAGCGGTTGACATGGTTGCTAGAGGTGAATGCGGAGCAAACTTTAGCAAGGTGCATCGATGCACGGAAGGAAAAATACAGAGAGGGGCACGGAACCCGTAGGGAGCACAATGAAGCGCGTCTGTTTTTGGGAACGGCAGGGGCGGGGCCGATTGGCGAAGTGAATTGGTCGGAGAAGCCTTGAATATTCATGGACGGTAGTTCAAGAATAGACAGGCATTTTTCAAGGACTGGAGTGCAGTGTTTGCCGAACAAGTTGCACGGTCTTCGAAAAATGAGCCGCACTCGCCAGGCTGCGCCACTACATCCCTTTGTCCGATGAGTGTGGAATCGCCGCGCGAGATAAAAGGACGTACTGGACAGGCGGAGATTGAAGTGTGACCAATCTTCTCTTCCTCGGCGAATTTCACCTGTGATGTGTGATGCGTGGAGAAAACAATTCCGAAGCCCCCCTTGTAATCTGTTTTGCGAGAAAGCAGTTGACGTGGGAATGAAATGTTGTAGGGTGGGGACGGAGAGACTGATAGGGTCTTTCCCTCCCTATATATGAGTTATGACATGATTGTCCGTATGAAATCCATGACCATGATTGCTGTCGACATCTTCGCCTATGAATTCGATGGAGAAGACGACTGCGGCGCATCGCAAAAATCCGACGAAGGGGTGCCAAATGAACGCACGTAGGGGGCTGTGGAATTTTTTTATTTCGAATTTATTTGCAGTATTCCCGCTGCTTTGGGTGCTGTTTGGCTGGATGCCAGACCAGGTGATCATTCGGATGCGAGGATGGGAGGAGGCCCCTGGAGCTATTATTGCCAACGGCGCTGCTCTGGCGGGCAAAGAGGACGGTGCGTGGAAGGGTGGGCGTATCTTTCAGTTTTATCTGCAATCAGGGATGAAGTGGAACGATCTCGTGTTCCGTTTCCCGGGCGAGGCCGGTGCCGATGCCGTCGAGCGCGTGGAGTTGCAGAAATGGAAGTTGCTCTCATTTTGCAAGAAGGGTCGAACCTTGCTCGAACGCGATGCTGGAACAGCTGAATATGTTTTCCCTAATCCACGCTTCGATTTTGTGGGTTGGGCTGGATCAAAAGAGTGCTGGGGGGTGGTGGGACTGGAAGTCCTGCTGGCTATCCTGTCATTCTGTTGTGCGCGCAGCCCGTCAAAAGAGAAATGGAAAACACTGTTCCTCCCTGCGGTGTCTGTCGTCTTGGCCTTGCTGCTGCTGACGCATGTTGCCTTGCCCATCCAGTCATTTTGGGCGAACCGTGCATCGTATCCGTTCACGTTTGGAGCTCTGGTCGGGGCATTGGCGTGGCCATTTGCATGGATGTCGGTTTTAGGCATTATTGGCATGACTTTGCTGGCGCGATGTTTCGGCCGATGGGTTTTCGGTGTGATGCTGGCTCTAGCTGTCTGCGTGTATTTGGAGGCAGGACTTCTTTCTGCCGGCCTGGCAAACCTCAACGGGGATGTGTTTCTCTTGCAGAACCGAACACGGGCGCTGTGGGATGCGGCAGTTTGGGGCGGGGTATTTGCGGCCATTCTGTCTGCCCATCCGGTTTTACGACGTCATTATGTCCTTGCATCCCTATGCCTGACGGTGATGGTCGGGGCCTCGCTGCTTGACACCAAACATGAAAAAATGCCAGACAAAAGCAATTTGCTCATCCACGACTTCATGCCCGTCGACACGGTCATCCGCAGCGTGACATATTCGACAAACCGCAATGTGATGGTCTTCATCATCGACTCTCTGGAACGTGAACAGGCCCACGCAATCATGGAAGACCCCGAAGCTGGCCCGAAACTGCGGGAGCAATTCCACGGATTCATCGAATACACCAATAACGTTGGCGCCTTGCCCCAGACGTTGCTAGCGGTTCCCAATCTTCTCACAGGGTGTTATCCCGATGGGAGTACGAGCATTGCGGACTATGTCTGGTCGTGCTATGGTCCCGGATCGGTCTTGGCGGATTATTTGGAGACGGGGCATGAGGCATTTATGACAACCCCTGCATTGGGATGTGGTTACAGCACCCGTGTGGAGGGAACGAATGTTTTGTCCGGCAGAACGGCCTCCGTCCTGGATTGCAGCGGCAATGGCGGGGGGGGGTGGAGCATTCGGAATTTTGTCCGCTGGCGCTCCGTGCCGTTTGTGGCGAAGGCCAGCGTATCTTTCCACACGAGCATCGCCAACGGGGCGGCGGATTTCAGAGAATGGGCGCTCTTCCCGGAGTTGGCACAGGCCTCCGTCGACTCTGGTTCCTCTGGCATATTCTTTCTGGTGCACACCGAGGGGGTTCACGTTCCAGTTCAATGGAACCGACGCGGAGAAATGCTCCCGTCAGGCGATGACAGCGACCGAGGAATCGTAGAACAAGGCGTGTTTGTCATGAATCAATTGAGTAAGTTGATGGATTCCTTCCGAGAAAAAGGGATTTACGACAATTCATTGATTCTCGTTCTTGGGGACCACGGTGAGCACCAGGAAGCAAAATTCCGCCAAGACATGCTTGCCGGCCACCTCCCCAGGAATGCGCGTCCATGTTTGTGGGTCAAACCCATGGGTAGCAGCCACGACTTCCGAGCCGATGCGCACCCTACGAGTCTAGCTCGTGTGGCGGAATTGCTCAGAACAGCAGGGCGGAACGTTCTTTCGGAGGAGGACATCGGGAGCATCCTTCAGTCGGACAACCGAATATACCGGCGTATGGCTGTGTTGGAAGGTGGCTGGACGGACTGGATCGTAGCGCAGGATGGATCGTTCAAGATTGAAGAACATGAGAGGGGGTTGGCTGCCCAGACGGTCCCCCGCCCTTTGCAGTGTGGACGCAACTACCCTCTGTTTTGGCAGAATTTGAAAGATTTTGACGCTGATTTCTCATGTCGGAACCTGGTGGGGCGCAACGGATATTTCGTATGGTTGAAGGAATCACCTGACGCAGCCTTCGAGTTTCGAGTGCCAGCCGCAGCCGGACGTTATGTGCTGAGGATCAGGGTGAACCCCACCGACGTGGTCGGTGGGAGCCTTCGCGCCCGCAGTGATACTCCCGGCGCCCAGTGGCAGGTTTTTCCCGTTCGCCCGCATGGCGAAGTTGATGTGCATGGCGTGGTCGCGGATTCGTCAGGCATTGCACGGGTTGTTTTTGAACGTGCTTCTGAGCCTGACGTGGACGTGTCGTTTTTGAGTCTCTTGCTGGAGGAAGAATAATGGCTCCATACGAGGGGAGGTGATGGAGGTCCAGCTTCACCATGATCCGTTCATGGTATTTCACTTGCTGAACGGGGCAATAGGTTGACGAAATGAAGAAATGCGGGGAATGGGCTTGAGGGGAGGGGGAGGGAGGGGTATAGTGGGGGATGGGGGGTAACATGATGATGCGGAGGTGCGTATGAAGTTTGTAAGGGCGGCGGATTTGCGGAGGGCGGAGAAGGAGGTTCTGGAGGGGCTCGGGGAGGGGGCGGAGAAGGCCCAGGGGCTGTGGGTGCGGGAGGTGGGGGCGTATGTCGCGGAGGTGGCGGGGAGCATCTTGGATGAGGTGGGGGGACGGCGGGGGGCGGTCGTGGTGGCGGGGCCGGGGATGAATGGCGCGGATGGGCTGGCGGCGGCGGCGATGCTGGGAAAGGCGGGGTATCGGTGCGAGGTGTGGGCGACGGGAGGCGTGGAGTCGGCGGACGGGATGCGGGGGGCGTTGGTGGCGGAATGCAGGGCGTCTGGGGTGGCGGTGGAGGCGGTGACGGACTGGGCGTTGCGGGCGGGGCGTCAGGGGGAGTGGCGTCCGGGCTTGCTGGTGGATGCGGTGTTCGGGACGGGGTTCCATGGGGAGCCGTCGGGGAACGAGGGGGAGGCGATGGCGTTTCTGAGGTCGGCGTGGCGGGGCGTTATCCGGCTGGCGGTGGATGTGCCGAGCGGCTGGGACGGCGAGGGGGGCGAGATTCCGCAATGGGTGCCGCGGGCGGATGTGACGGTGACGGCGGGGCGTCCGAAGGCGGGGATGGGCGTCGCGGCGGGGTTGGATGTGTGCGGGCGGATCGAAGTGGCGTCATTTGGGATTCCGGCGGGGGCGTTGGAAGGGATCGGGTTGGCGTGCGCGGCGGAGGGGGGCGTGACGGACCTGATCACGCGGCAGGAGGTGGCGGGGCTGTTCCCGGCGCGTCGGCCGGGGGCGGCGCACAAGGGGGATTTTGGCCGGCTGCTGCTGCTGGGCGGGTGTGAGAGCTATCCGGGGGCGATCACGTTGTGCGCGCTGGGGGCGCTGAGAAGCGGGGCGGGGATGGTGTACGTGGGGACGAGCCCGACGGCGCTGACGGCCATCGCGTCGCGGGTGCCGGGGGCGATCCCGGATGATGACCTGTTCGCGATGCGGAAGTGGGATGGATATGCGGCGGCGGTGATCGGGCCGGGCCTGGGGCAGTCGCCGGAGGCGCGGCGGGTGGTGGCGTCGAGCTTGTACGGGGCGGGGAGTCCGATCGTGATCGACGCGGATGCGATCAGTCTGCTGGCGGGACGGCCGGAGGCGCTGCGGAGCTGTGGGCGGCCGATCGTGATGACGCCGCATGTGGCGGAGCTGTCGCGCGTGCTGGGGTGGTCGATCGAGCAGATTCGGAACGACCGCGCGGGGGCGGTGCGGAAGGCGGCGGACCTGTGCGGAGTGGTGGTGCTGCTGAAGGGGCAGGGGACGCTGGTGGCGGCGCCGGGGGATGAGCGGATCTGGATGAATCCGACGGGAAATCCGGGGATGGCGTGCGGCGGGAGCGGGGATGTGCTGGCGGGGCTTGTCGGCGGTCTGCTCGCACAGGGTCTGTCCCCGTTTGATGCGGCCCGGGCCGGGGCCTGGCTGCATGGGCACGCAGGGGATCTGTGCGCGGCCCATCTGACGGCGACGGCGATGAACGCGGAGGATGTGGCGGGGGCGCTGCCGAAGGCGTTCTGGGCGTTGCATGCTGCGCGCAGTGAAGAGTGAAAAGTGGGGCCGGCCGGCGGAGCGGCCGGGGGCGGAACCCATAGGGGCGCGCTGACGCGCGGAGAGAGGAGCGGGCGAACGGAGGGGAGGAGGACAGAATTTTTGTACAAAAGAACAGAAAGGGGGAAAAAAGAGGGGCGCGCTGACGCGCGGAAGGGGAGGCGGGGGGCAGGGGGGATGAGCCGTGGGAGGGAGGCGACGCCCAAGGGGGAAGGTCAGGAGAGGGTGAGGGAGAAGGCGTAGGTGCGGGAGGCTAGGGGGGGGAGTAGGGGCGGCGGAAAGGGGGCGTCGGGGGCGGTGGCGCCGGCGGGGGCGGACCAGGGTTCGACGGCGAGGAAGGGGGAATGGCCGTCGGCGTAGAATTGGAGGAAGGGAAGGGTGGAAGGGGTGGCGCGGAGGGTGAGGCGTCGGCCGTCGCGGCGTAGGAGGGTGGTCTGGGAGGCCTGGAGGAGGAGGGCGCGGTGGATGGGGTCGTCGGCGGGGATGGGCGAGGGCGGGGGAGGAAGTGGGCCGGGAAGGAGGTGAAGGTAGTCGGGGGCGTAGCACCAGCGGGGGGAGGGGGGCGGAATGGTGACGGCGGCAATGTAGCGGAAGTAGGGATGGAATCCGGCGTGGGGGCGGATGGGGGCCGTGGAGCCGTTCTGGACGGTGAGGACGAGGAGAAAGCGGCGGGTGGTGAGTCGGAGGCGGAGGGTCAGGTGGGCGGAATCGGGGCCGTCGAGGCGGAAAAACAGGTTTCCATTGTATGGAAACGTGTTTTGGGAGGGCGGGGGCGCTGGTGTGGGGAGCGGCGTCCAGGGGAGTCGCCAGGCGTAGCCGTGGAAAGGGTGTGGGGAGCCGGCGGGGGGGCGTCCGCAGATGGGATAGAGGATGGGAAGTCCGCCGGGGAGGTCGTTGGGCGGCGGGGTGGGATGGGTGAAGAGGAGCTCACTGCCGTCGAGGACGAGGCTGGAAAGCCAGCAGCCTTGTCCGGGATGGATGAGGGCGCGGGCGCGGGGGGCGGAGAGGGAAATGCAGAATGAGGAATGCAGAATTATGAATGCAGAATGCTGAATTATGAATAGGGAAGAGGGAATTATGAATGCAGAATGCTGAATGCAGAATGCAGAATGCTGAATTAGTTAGGGGTGGAGGGCGTGGCGGTAGGTGAGCCAGCGGTCGAGGATGGCGTCGAGGTGGCCGGAGGAACGCCAGTCGGCGAGGACGGCGTTGCAGGCGGCGCGTAGGTCGTCGTTGCCGGGGGCGACGGCCCAGGCGAGCTTCTGCTCGGCAAGGGGGATGGGGATGAGCTCGAGGGCGGCTTCGCTCTGGAGGAGGATGTCCACGTTGGCGGCGAAATCGTCGATATAGAGCTTGTATTGCTGGGCGATGAGGCCGATGGGGGCGTCGGTGCGGAAGGCGAGGGGGATGATGCGGGCGCGCGGGCAGTGGCGGCGGGCGTAGATCTCGCCGGAGGTGCCGCGGAGGACGCCGATGGCGGCGGGTGCGGACTGGATGGCGTCGGCGTCCGGGAAGGAGGCGGCCTCGCCGGCGCGGACGAGGGCGACGAGGGGGTTGTCGATGTAGGAGTCGCAGAAGGAGACCTTGGTGGCGCGGGCGGGGGTGATGGTGAGGCCGGACATGATGATGTCGATGTCGCCGCCCTGGAGGGCGGGGATGAGGTCGCGCCAGGGGAGGGGGCGGAATTCGGGGGTGGTGCCGAGGGCGGCGGCGAGATCGCGGGCGCAGTCGGCTTCGATTCCGGCGAACTGGCCGTCGATGGAGAAGGCGATGGGCGGGTAGTTGGGGGTGTAGCCGATGCGGAGGGAGGCGGGGGCGCGGCCGGCGGTGGCGCAGCCGGTGGCGAGGAGGAGGGGCAGGGCGGCCAGCAACAGGAGGGCGGTGGCGGTCAGGCGGGTACGGTTCATGGCAGGGCTCCTTGGATGAACGAACGGCCCGAGGATAGCAGAGGGGAGTGGGAGGGAAAAGTGAAAAGAGGCGAATGACGAATGAAGAATGAAGAATGATGCGGCTGAGACGTGGGGGGGAGGTCAGGCCTCGATGAAGATGATTTCGCCCTTGTTGAGGGACTGGGAGCGGCGGGGGGTGCGCAGGCAGTGGAGGAGGTCGGAGAGGAGGGCGCGGTCGGGGGTGTCGGGGGCGGTTTCGAGGATGTCGACGAGGGTCAGTTCGAGTTTTTCGACGGAATGTCCGGGGTCGAGGCAGAGGAGATGGCGGGCGGGGGAAAGTTCTACGAGGTGGAGCCAGGGGATGGTGCGGAGGGTCTGGGAGTCGGCGACGAGGATCAGCTTCTTGCCGTCGGGGAGGGTGAGGAATTCGATGGGCTTGGTGGCGTCGGGGGTGGCGGCGAGGAAGAAGTCGGCGAGCTTGACGATGGCGCGCGCGCGGTCGGCGTCGACGGAGGAGAGCAGGTCGATGACGCGGCAGGGGAGCGTGATGGTGACGAGCTTGCTGGGCTCCTTGAACTTTGGGGGGCGTCCGCCGGGATGGCGGGGCTTGGGGGCGGGGGCGGAGGGGAAGGTCTGAGGGGTGGCGGTCATGGCAGGGCTTCGGGTTCGGGGTTATGCGTGGCGGTGTCGTGGAAAAAGTTCAGAGGAGGTCGGCCTCGTTGGGGTTGGTGCAGTAGAGGATGCCTTGGAAGGCGAGGAGGCCGGGGCAGAGGCGTGTGAGGCCGCGGAGGAGCCAGAGGATGGGGCGGGCCCAGCGGCGTCGGAGGGCGGGGATGAGGAGGGGGAGGGGGACGGAGGTGACGTCGCGGCCGCGGAGGATCCAGCCGTTGCGGACGAGGAGCAGGCGCATGCTTTCGAGGGTGTAGAAGTGGAGGGCGCGCTCTTCGAGGATGCCGCGGTGGTGGAGAGGAAGATGGCCGAAGAGGACGGCCAGGCGGGTGCGGAGGTTGGCGAAGTTGGGGAGGGCGACGACGAGCAGGCCGCCCTTGCGGAGGCGGGTCTTGAGGCGGGAGAGGAGCTCGGCGGGGTTGACGAGGTATTGGAGGATGTCGGCGGCGAGGACGATGTCGTAGGGGCCTTCGACGGGGAGCTGGGAGAAGTTGTTGAGGTCGGCCTGATAGACGTGGTCAAAGAGGGGGCGGGCGGCTTCGACGGCGCGAGGGTCGATGTCGATGCCGTCGAGGACGGCGCCGCGCTTGCGCAGGACGGAGGCGATGGCGGCGGAGCCGAAGCCGAGGTCGAGGACGCGCGCGCCTTCGAGGGGGAGGAGGTCGAGGTGGCGGAGGATGAGGGAGTGGGAGGAGTAGGGGTCGGAGAGCTTGCGGGCGTCGGCGGGGGAGGCGGGGACGATGTCGTAGCGGTCGAGGTGGATGACGTGCCAGCGGTGGAGGCGGTAGAGGAATGCGCTCCAGAGGCAGTTGAGGCCGTAGGCGATGCCGTTGACGTTGCAGACCTCGTCGCCGTAGTGGGTGGGGATGGGGAGTTCGGCGATGCGGGCGTTGGCGGAATGGGCCTGGAAGAGGATGTGGGTGTCGAAGTGCCACTCGTTGCTGTCGGCCCAGAACGGGATGCGGCGGAGGAAGGCGGTGGAGTAGGCGCGGTAGCCGGAGTGGAACTCGCTCATGCTCATGCCGGAGAGGAGGTTCTCGGCGTTGGTGAGGAAGATGTTGGCGACGAACTTGTAGCGGGGCATGCCGCCGGCGAGGGCGTCGCGGCGGCGGATCATGCGCGAGCCGATCACCACGTCGGCCTTGTCCTCGACGAGGGGGCGGAAGAGGTCGGGGAGCAGCTCGGGGGCGTACTGGCCGTCGCCGTGGAGCATGACGACCGCGTCGAGGCCGTGGTCGATGGCGAACTGGTAGCCGAACTTCTGGTTGCCGCCGTAGCGGCGGTTGGTGCGGTTGCGGAAGACGCGGAGCTTGTGGTAGGGGTCTGGGTAGGAGAGCGCGGCGCGGGTGGTCTCGTCGGTGGAGCAGTCGTCGACGACGTAGACGATCTCGACGGCGCGCCAGACGTCGTCGGGAATGCGCCGCAGCGTGTCCTGGATGAGGAGTTCCGCGTTGTAGGAGATGACGAAGATGCCGAGACGTTTGCCGCAGGCGTCAAAGGGCGGACGCGATGGGGTGGTAGGGAAAGGCTGCGGAGTGGATTCGGGGGGGCTCATGGCGGGGGAACAATGCTCCTGGGGATGGATGTTTGTCAATTAGAAACTAAAAAAGAAGTTATTTTGTTTATAAAAACTAGTCGCCGCTTGAAAACTTGACGTTTTCTTGTCTGCAACGCCCCCAAAATAGCGATATGAAGGAATTTTGTCAAAAATATTCGCCGTGCGACTGTGGGTGAAGAGCGTGGAGCGTTTTACTTCGGAAGGGAGTTGGAGATGGCAAGAACTTATCTATAGATATAAGATTGGAAGGAAGGTTGTGGGCATACGGACGAGGAGTTGTAGCGCGTGAGACATTGCGGAAGATTCGGAGCAGGTGGGGCGGCTTGGGGACTCGCGCTAGGCATGTGCCGAATGGGGCGGGCGTAAACAAAAATGGGTGAGATGAACGTTTTATGGGAAATGGGGTAATGTCATGAGACGAAGCGAGCGATGAGACGGAACGGATGCGGGATGCGGGCAGGCGCGGCGGCTGCGGTTGCAGGACTCTTGTTCCTGCTTGTCTCCGCGCCAGCCTGGGCATCTGAATCGCCTCGTCCGAGGGTCGCTTTCGCCCGCCAGGGCGGGTTCGTCGTGCAGCAAGGCGAGGAGGCGTCCGTGACCGCGACGCTGGAGGGCGGGAGCGGCGGAATGTGGTTTCAGTGGGAGGGAAACAATGCGGGGGCGGCGGCGGGGGACGGGGGCGCGACGTTCGTGATCGACACGAGTGTGCCCGGCAACTATTGGCTGAGGGCGGTCGGTGGCAGCGACGGCACGGACGGGGACTACGCGGGGAAAATCCGGTTCCGGGTGGCGGCGAAGGAGGGGGCGGCCGCGAAGGGGACGCGGGCTGCTGGCGCGGGGGAGACGACGCTGTTGAGCGAGGATTTTTCGGGGATGACATCAGGGAGCAGCACGGACGTGGGGAGTAGCGGATACAACGGGTGGACGGGAACCAAGATGTTCAACGGAACGAATTGCTTGAAAATTGGGAGCAGTTCGGCCACGGGGAACGCCCTTTCCCCCGTGGTGACCAATGCGGGCGCGGCAGGACGGGTGGAATACTCGCTGCGGAAGTACGGAAGCGATTCGACGACGGTCGAGGTTTCCTGCTCCACGGATGGCGGGACCAGCTGGACTTCGCTGGCGAACCACGACAGCTTGCCCTCTTCGGCGACTTCCTACAGCGCGGAGTTCGGCGAGAGCCAGACGGTGCAGTTCAAGTGGCAGGGGACGGGAAAACGGTTCCACCTGGGGCCGGTGACGGTGTACGCGACCGTGCCGGAGCCGGAGGAGAACCAGCCGCCGACCATCGACTTGGCGCCGGACGCGACGGCGGTGGAGGTGATTCTGGGGGAGACGTATGAGCTGGAGGTGACGGCGACGGAGTTCGATGGGGACGTGGTGACGCTGGACGCCAGCGGCCTGCCGGACGGAGCCGTCTGGGTGCCCGGCGACCCGGCGTCCGGAACCGTGCAGGGCCTGTTCGAGTGGACCCCGTCAGCGACAGGGACGTGGACGACGCTGTTTTCGGCGAGCGACAAGGACGGGACGACCACCATGACAGTGACGTTTTCCGCCGTACAGGAGGGTCCTGGGAGGCTGTCGTTCGAGAGCGCGGCGGTGAACGCGCGGGAGAGTTCGGGGAGCGTGGTGCTGCGGGTGCTGCGGACGGGGGGGGCGGCGGGGGCGGTGGGGGTGGCGTGGGCGACGATGGACGGGACGGCGGCGGCGGGGAGCGAATACGTGGCGGGCGGCGGGCAGGCGAGCTTAGCGGACGGGCAGACGGAGGCGACGGTCACGGTGGAGTTGATCGACGACGCGTCGCCGGAGTCGAGCAAGGCGTTCACGGTGACGCTGGGCAACGTGACGGGCGGGGCGGAGGCGGGGGACATCACGACGTGCACGGTGACGATCATCGACGACGACGACGCGAACGCGGACTATTACGCGAGCTGCTACAAGAACGGGGTGCTGAAGACGGGGGACGAGCTCAAGAACGCGCTGTGCCAAATCATCAACACGGGGGTGAAGACGAACGGATACGACAGCGGCCTCAACACCTTTTTGAACGTCATAGACGCCTGTCCAACGAACAGCAGCCTTGTCCAGTGCATTTATCTGCAACGAGGCATTTCGAGAAGCAGTTACAACAAGGAGCACATCTGGGCGCAGTCGCACGGCATCGACGAGAAATATCCGGGTTACAGCGACCTGCACCACATCCGGGCAAGCGACAGCACGATGAACAACAAGCGCGGCAATCTGGACTTCGACAACTGCCAGGGGAAGAGCGGGGCGGTGGAATACAACGGGTGTTACTACATTTCGAACAAGGCGTGGGAGCCGCCGGACTCGGCGAAGGGGGACGTGGCGCGGGCGATGCTGTACATGGACGTGCGCTACGAGAACAAGTACAACAGCAAGTACGATTTGGAACTGGTGGACACCATCCCGACGACGACCACCGGAAACCAGCTGGGCAAGCTCTCGACGCTGCTGGCGTGGAACGAGCTGGACCCGGTGGACGCGTTCGAGACGAACCGCAACGAGCTGATCTACACGAAGTACCAGGGGAACCGGAATCCGTTCATCGACCACCCGGACTGGGCGCGAGCGGTGTTTGACCCGGACAACTACTTGCCCGCGGTGGTGGTGTGGACGGTGAGCGGGACGGTGGAGGGGTCGGGCTGGGTGAACGGGGCGGAGGGGGCGTTTTCGGCGGAGGTGACGAACGGGACGGCGAAGACGTTTTTCGTGCAGCCGAATGCGGCGTCGCACTACCACATCGGGAGCATCTCGTGGAACGGGGCGCTGGTGCCGCAGGCGTACTACACGAACGCGGCCTACTACAACTACACGACGCCGGCGGTGACGAACCACTCGACGCTGGCGGTGGCGTTCGCGCCGGATTTGGCGGCGCTGGGGACGCCGATTCCGTGGCTGGCGCAGTACGGGACGAATGCGGCGTCGGTGGCGCAGGAGGACTGGGACGCGGCGGAGCTGGAGGACTGGAACGACGACGGGGTGCCGAACTGGCAGGAGTATCAGAATGGGACCGATCCGACGGCGCTTTCACTGCGGCAGGTGACGGGCGTCGCGGTGTCGAACGCGACGGCGGACGGGTTCACGGTGTCATGGAACGCGGTGGGCTACGCGGACGGCTATCGTGTGCGCATCTGCGAGACGGCCGTGACGCAGGTGGCGAGCGCGGGGTTCGAGGGCGGGGGCGTGGACAGCGGATGGAGTGTGAGCGAGTCGGGGGCGGCGGTGACGACGGAGGGGACTGGGCTGGACGGGGCGTACTGGCTGAAGTTTAGCGCGGACGGGGCGTGGCTGTGCTCGCCGGAGGTGGAAAAACCGGCTTTGGTGGAGTTTTCGTATCGGCGGTCAAGCAACACCGATCCGTGGACGCTGGCGGTTGAGGTGCGCGAAAGCGGAAGCACGGAGTGGACGCCAGTGGAAACGGTAGCGGACGCGGGGATTAGCGCAAAGACTGCCAGCATCGACCTGTCGGCGTGGAACGGGAGCACGGTGCGGGTGCGCCTGCTGGACGCGAGGGGAAGCGGGACGGCGTCTCGGTACGTGGATGCGGTGAAGGTGTATGGTAGCGGGGGCACTGCCGCCGAAGGAACCAGCGCCACGACCTCATGGTCTGCCGTCGGGCTTTCCGCCGGGACCGCGTATGACGTGTTCGTGCGGGCCGAAGCCACCACCCTCGGCGAAGCCGCCGGGCCATGGTCCGCCGCCGTGCGCGCGGCGACGCTCGCAGAAGAGGACACCCGCCAGGAACAGAGCATCACGTTCCCGGCGATTGCCGACCAGACCGTCGGGGCAACGGTGGAGCTGACGGCGTCGGCGAGCAGCGGGCTGGCGGTGGAATACGCGGTGGCCGGCCCCGCGAGGATTTCGGGGACGACGCTGACGTGCGCCGGCTCGGGCACCGTCACCGTGACCGCGAGCCAGCCCGGCAACGAGCAATGGAAGCCGGCGGCGGACGTGACGCGTACGTTCGAGGTGGCGGCGCTGGTGCTGGAGGCGCCGGAGAACGCGTGGGCGAGCGCGACGAACGCGGCGGGGTTCACGGCGGAGTGGAGCGCGGTGGCGGGGGCGACGGGGTACGAGCTGGAGGTGTGGAAGGACGGGACGGGGGAGGACGGGGGGACGGAAATCGAAACGGTGTTGCTGAGCACGGATTTCGCGAGCATCAACGGCAACGGGAACACGGCGCTGAACAACGGATTCATCGAGGGGTGGACCTGCTCGAAGGCGTATGGGGCGACGAATGAGATCCGCGTGGGAGCGAGCAGCGCGCTGGGCTGGGTCAAGGCACCGGAAACAGGAGCGACGGGAACGGTGCGGGTGGTGACGAGGGCGCGGGCGTGGTCGGGGGATTCCAACGTCATGCTGTGGGTGGGCGTGACGGGGTGCGCGTCGCAAGGGAACACGCTTTCCGCCGAGAGCGCCGTGTTCACCAACGACTTTGAAAACGTCGTGGGGTCCGTGACGGTTTGCTGGAGCAACGCGACGGCCAGCAAACAGCGGTTTTTCCTGGAGGAGGTGTCGGCGATCGAACTTTCCGCCGGGGCGGGCGGCGGCGGCGGGGCGGTGCCGGTGGCGGGGTACGACCCGCTGGCGGTGACGGGGACGTCGTGGGCGGTGACGGGGCTGGAGGCGGCGACGGCGTACGGGTTCCACGTGCGGGCGACGGCGGGGACGACGGAGGGAGGCTGGTCGGATGCCGTGGGGGTGACGACGCTGGCGGCGGAACCGGAGCTGTTGCCGCAGAGCATCACGTTCCCAGAAATCGGAACGCAGGTGGCGACGAATTCGATGGCCTTGGAGGCGACGGCGAGCAGCGGGCTGGCGGTGAGTTACACGGTGGCGGGACCTGCCACGCTGGCGGGGAACGTGCTGACGTTCACGGGCGCGGGCACGGTGAGCGTGACGGCGAGCCAGGCGGGAAACGACGAGTGGGCACCGGCGGAAGACGTGACGCGGACGTTTGCGGTGGTGAAGGCGGCGCAGAGCATCGACTTCCCTGCCCTGACGAGTCAGTCGGTTGGCGACACGGTGGCGCTCAACGCGTCGGCGAACAGCGGCTTGACCGTGAGCTACACGGTAAGCGGTCCGGCCACGCTGGAGGACGGTGTGCTGACGTGCACGGGCGCCGGAACCGTCACGGTCACGGCATCGCAAAACGGCAACGATTTCTACGAGGCTGCAACGCCCGTCGAACGCTCGTTCGCGGTATCGCTGGTGCCGCAGACGATTGATTTTGCAACCATCGGCAACCAGGCGGCAACTGCCACGGTCGCGCTTTCCGCCACCGCCAGCAGCGGTCTCGAAGTGAGCTTCGCCGTCACTGGCGGCCCGGCGGAGGTGAATGGTTCGACGTTGACCTTCACGGGGGCGGGCGAGGTGACCGTCACGGCGACGCAGGCTGGAAACACCATGTACGCACCGGCATCGGCTAGCCACACGTTCACGGTAGTGAAGGCATCGCAGACCATCACTTTCGACGCCATTGCCGGGCAGTCCGTGACGGACACGGTGTCGCTGGAGGCGACGTCGAGCAGCGGGTTGGAGGTCAGCTACACGGTTAGCGGTCCGGCGACATTGTTCGGGACTAGCTTGAGTTTCGCGGGCGCGGGCACGGTGACGGTGACGGCGCATCAGCCAGGCGACGCCCTTTGGGCGGCGGCGCGCGAGGTGGTGCAGGTGTTCGAGGTGTCGCTCCTGGCGCAGACCATCGATTTCCCGGAGATTGCCGCGCAGGTGGCGACGAATACGGTGACGCTCTCCGCGACGGCGACGAGCGGCTTGGACGTGACGTTTGAGGTGGAGAGCGGTCCGGCGGTGCTGGATGGTTCGACGTTGACCTTCACTGGCGCTGACGAGGTGACCGTCACGGCGATTCAGGCCGGAAACACCATGTACGCACTCACATCGGCAACCCAGACCTTCACGGTCTCGAAGGCCTCGCAGAGCATCGCCTTTGACGCCATTGCCGGGAAGTTCGTGGGCGACACGGTGATGTTGGGGGTGACGGCGAGCAGCGGGCTGGAGGTCAGCTACACGGTGAATGGTCCGGCGACGCTGTCGGGGACGACCTTGAGCTTCACGGGCGCGGGCACAGTGACGGTGACGGCGAGTCAAGATGGCAACGCCATCTACGAGGCCGCGACGCCCGTGTCGCGGACGTTCGAGGTGTCGTTGCTGGCGCAGAGCGTTGACTTCATCGCCATCGGTGACCAGGTGGCGACGAACGTCGTGACGCTTTCGGCGACGGCGGACAGCGGGCTGGAGGTGACCTTCGAGGTCGTCGGCGGTCCGGCGGAGGTGGAGGGGTCGACGTTGACGTTCACGGGTGCGGGCGAGGTGACGGTGAAGGCGACGCAGGCGGGGAACGGCACGTATGCGTCGGCGACGGCGAGCCAGACGTTCACGGTGGCGAAGGCGGCGCAGAGCATCGCCTTTGACGCCATTGCCGGGAAGTTCGTGGGCGACACGGTGATGTTGGAGGCGACGGCGAGCAGCGGGCTGGAGGTCAGCTACACGGTGAATGGTCCGGCGACGCTGTCGGGGACGACCTTGAGCTTCACGGGCGCGGGCACGGTGACGGTGACAGCGCATCAGACAGGCAACGACCTGTGGGCGGCGGCGAGCGACGTGGTGCAGGAGTTCGCGGTGTCGCTGCTGGAGCAGACCATCGACTTCCCGGCCATCGCCGACCAAGTGGCGACGAACACGGTGACGCTCACCGCGACGGCAACAAGCGGCTTGGACGTGACGTTTGCGGTGACAAGCGGCCCCGCAACGCTGGACGGCAACACACTGGCCTTCACGGGGGCGGGGACGGTTGTGGTGGTTGCTAGCCAGTCCGGCGGCGGCAATTACGCGGCTGCGGAGGACGTGACGCGGACGTTCGAGGTGGCGCTGGCAACGCAGGAAATCACGTTCGGGGCGATTGCCGACCAGAGTATCACGAACACGGTGACGCTGGAGGCGGCGGCGAGCAGCGGGTTGGAGGTCAGCTACACGGTAAGCGGTCCGGCGACACTGTCCGGGACTAGCTTGAGTTTCACGGGCGCGGGCACGGTGACGGTGACGGCGCATCAGCCAGGCAACGCCCTTTGGGCGGCGGCGAGCGACGTGGTGCAAGAGTTCGCGGTGTCGCTGCTGGAGCAAACCATCGACTTCCCGGAGATTGCCTCGCAGATTGCGACAAATACGGTGGCGCTGTCGTCAACGGCAAGCAGCGGGCTGGAGGTTACGTTCGAAGTCACGAGCGGCCCTGCGGTGTTGAACGGCACGACACTCGCTTTCACGGGAGCAGGCGAGGTGACCGTTGCGGCGAGCCAGGCGGGGAACGAGTCGTATGAGGCGGCAACGGCGAGCCAGACGTTCACGGTTGAGAAGGCGACGGCGGAGGTGACGCTGGCCGGGCTTTCGCAGACGTACGATGGGGAGGCCAAGGCAGTGACGGCGACGACGGAACCCGAAGGGTTGGCCGTGGTTGTGACGTATGATGGGGCAATGGAAGCTCCGACGGCGGTGGGGAGCTATGCGGTGGCGGCGACGGTGGATGACGCGATTTGGGCGGGGAACGCGGAAGGGACGCTGGTGATTGGGAAGGCGTCGCAAAGCATCGCTTTTGCGGAGATTGGCGACCAGATTGCAACGAATACGGTGGCACTTTCGGCGACAGCGAGCAGCGGACTGGAGGTGTTGTTCGAAGTCACGAGCGGCCCGGCGGTGCTGGATGGAAATGTGTTGTCGTTCACGGGGAGCGGAACGGTGGTTGTGACGGCAACGCAGGCGGGGAATGAGTCGTATGAGGCGGCGACGGCGATCCAGGCGTTTGAGGTGACGGAGCCTGAGCCGGAGAAGAGTGCGTATGAGATTTGGCTGGAGGAGGGGATGGGGTTGGATGTGACGGATTATCCGGAGTCGAGCGAGCTGGATGGCGACGAGGATGGGATGTCGAACTGGGCGGAGTATGTCGCGGATACGGATCCGTCGGATTCGCATGAGTTTTTCGCTATTTCGGTGGGTGCGTGGGTGGGGGATGATCTGACTCTGGCGCCGAACCCGGTATCACCGGACCGCGTCTATAGCGTGGTGTATTGGACGAATATGCTGGCATCTCCCCAGACGAACGTGCTAGGAAGGGGGTTCGACAGCCTATCGATCGTGACGAACGTGCCGACGACGTGGTTTGGGACGATCCGGGTGGGGCTGCCGTAGAGATGGTTAGGTGGTTAGGTGGTTAGGTGGTTTTGTGGATGGTTTGGTGGGGAGATCGGGGGATTGGAGAAAAAGAGAATGAAGACGGATGTGGAGATGGACAGAGGGACGAGGTGGGCGGCGGGGACGATTCCGGTGGCGTTGATTCTGGCGGCCGCGGCGTCTCGGCTAGTTCCGCATCCGCCGAACCTGACGCCGGTGACGGCGATCGCGCTGTTCGGTGCCTGGCAGTACGGCTGGCGCGGTTGGTGGAAAGGGGTGCTGTCGCTGGGGTTGCCGCTGGCGGCGTTGTTTTTGTCGGATTTGGCGCTGAACAACCTGGTGTATCGGATGGGAGGGGAGTCGGGGGGGCTGGTCTGGTCCTATCCGGGAGCGGGGTGGACGTATCTGTCGATGGCGCTGGTGGTCGGGTGGGGGTGGCTGGCTCTGAAGCGGTTTTCGGCGGTACGGCTGGCGGGGGCGTCGGTGGTGGGGAGTCTGCTTTTCTTTGCGGTTTCGAACTTCGGGGTCTGGGCCTCGTTCGAACTGTATCCGCACACGGCGGCTGGGCTGATGGAGTGCTACGTGGCGGGCATCCCGTTCCTAGGCAACGCGCTGATCGGGGACCTGGTCTTCACGGGGCTGCTCTTCGGAGCCTTCTGGCTGGCGACGCGCTGGGTGACGGCCGAGCAGACCGCACAAGCGTGAACGGAGGGTGGGGGGATAAGGTTGTCAAAAATGAACAGTGGAATGCAAGAGTGCCACGTGGGGGGACGGAGGCCGGAAAGACGGGCGGCGGAGGGGACGCCATGCCCGGGGCTAGGGAGAGGAAACGGCTGAGATGGTCTTCAGCACGATGTTCTTCCTGACGATCTTCCTCCCGCCGGTCCTGTTCGGGGCGTGGCTGCTCCGGGCGTGGGCGGTGTGGAGGGAACGTCGGACGGGGGTGGCTCGGGACCATCGGCTGGAGAATCTGTGGATTCTGGCGGCGAGCCTGTTCTTCTATTTCTGGGGCGAGGGCTGGGGGGTATGCTGGCTGGTTGCCAATGTGGCCTTCAATGCGACGTGCGCTTCGGTGCTGTCGCGGCGGGAGAGTCCGGGCTGGCGCAAGGGCTGGCTGGCGTTTGCGGTGGCCGGGAACCTGGCGGCGCTGGGCTGGTTCAAGTACGCGGGGCTGGCAGCCCGGACGCTGAACCTGCTTCCGGGCGTGTCGGTCGGCATTCCCGAGGTGGCGTTGCCGCTGGGCATCAGCTTCTACACGTTCCAGGCCATGAGCTACGTGGTGGATGTGTACCGGGGAACGGCGCGACCGGCGCGGCGCGTGGGGGACTTCGCCTGCTACGTGACAATGTTCCCGCAGCTGGTGGCGGGGCCGATTGTACGCTACACGGACATCGCGGCGGAGCTTGAGCATCGCGAGTGGCGGCTGGAGCAGGTCGCCTCGGGGATGCGCCGCTTCCTGTGCGGGCTGGCGAAGAAGGCGCTCGTCGCGAATGGCGTGGGCGCGTTCGCCGACGCGGTCTGGGAGGTGCTGGGGGCGGGCAGCGCGGTCACCCCGACGCAGGCCTGGCTGGGCCTGCTGTGCTATACGTTGCAGATCTACTACGACTTCTCGGGCTATTCGGACATGGCCATCGGACTGGGGCGGATGTTTGGCTTCGAATTCCAGGAAAACTTCCGCCATCCCTACGACGCGACCAGCGTGCGGGATTTCTGGCGGAAATGGCACATTTCGCTGTCGTCGTGGTTCCGCGACTATCTGTACATTCCGCTGGGCGGCAGCCGGTGCGGCGCGGTGCGGACGGCTGTGAACGGGCTGGTGGTGTTCGGCCTGTGCGGCCTGTGGCACGGGGCGAGCTGGATGTTCCTGCTGTGGGGGCTGTGGCACGGCCTGTTCCTGATGCTGGAACGGCCGCGGCGCAAGTCGGATACTCCGTCGGGCTGGCGGGCCCTCGTCGGCCACGTCTACGCGCTGGCGGTGGTGGGGTTCGGCTGGGTCCTCTTCCGCAGTGAGGGGTTCGGCGAAGTGGCGCGGATGCTGGAAAGTCTGGTGGGGACGGGGCTGACCACCGCGCAGAGCCGCCTGCTGTGGATGCATCTGTCGCCGCGGATGCTGATCATCGTCGTCATCGGCGTGATCGGCGCGTTCCCCGTGGCGCGGTGGGCGGAGGAGCGACTGCGGCGGTGGCTCCCGGAGACGGCGGTGACGGCTCTGGCCTGGACATGGTGCACGCTGGCGGGCGCGGTGGCGATTCTCGAAGTGGCCGCCGGTGCGTACAATCCTTTCCTGTATTTCCGGTTCTGAGGTGCGCATGACGATGAACTCGGAACACACGAAAAAAACAGGCACCGGGCTGGGGCGGAGGGTCCTCCAATATGCGTTTCTCGTCTTGTGGCTGGCCATTCTGTGGTCGGGGCTGGGTTTCAAGGCCTCCGCGCGGTTCCTCGGCTGGCCGCAGTGGGGACGCTACAAGCTCTATGAGAACCGAACCCTGGCCACGTTTCCGCACCTCCGGGAGCTGCCCGCCAAGCAATGGGGACACGAAATCGAGAAATGGTACGACGACAATTTCGCCTGGCGGACGGTGCTCGTGCGGAGCTATCGGCAGTTCCATGTCAGCTGCCTGCGGACGGACCTGGCCGGATCGGTGCTCGGCCGCGACGGCTGGACGTTCAAGAGCACGGGCGACTGGCAGGAAATCCAGGATTATCTCGGGGCCCTGGAGCTCAACGAGGAAGAGCTGGCCGGATGGCGGACCCAGCTCGAGGGCCGCGTGGCCTGGGCGGCCGCCCACGGATTTGGCTATCTAGAGATCATCACCCCCGTCAAGGTGCGCATCCATCCCGAGAAGATGATGCCCTGGATCGCGGCCCATCGCGGCAAGAGCATGGTCGACCAGGTGCGCGAGCGCTTGCAGGGCTCGCCGGCCGCCTCGCATGTCGTGTTCCTGGAGGACGAGTTCGCCGTCGCGACCCGGGAGGGGCATACGCTTTTCTACCAGACGGACCACCATCCGAACGCGCGCGGGACCTATCTGATGTTTGACACCATCCGCCGCGCCATCGGCCGGGAGGTCGGCCGCGAGCTGCCGCCTGCCCCGCCGTGGTACGACGGCGATCCGTCCCCGGAGGTCGACCGCGAGGAGGAGCGCGGGTGCTTCGAGCGGGACATCCGTCTGTGCGTCCGGGAGCCGGGCCAGCATGAGGTCCGCTCCGCCCTGTTTGCCGCGATGCGCGCCCCCGGCGGCCGCGGGACCGCGCGGTCCCGGATGGTGGTGAACGACCAGGCGGAACCCGACGCCCTCCGTGTTCTCCTCGCCCACGATTCCTATCTCCGATTCCCGCTGTCCTCGTGGGCGTTTGAGAAGGATCGGATCCGCTTCCCGCTCGGGCTCGGCTTTTCCGAGATTGCTTCCGCGATGTGGGGGCGTTTCAATTCCACAAGCCTTGACTATCTTGCCGGATCGCCGTGGCGCGCGGATGTCCTCGTCGAGCAGTTCCCGGACATCAAGCTCAACTTTGGCATCCATCCCGACGAGACGATGCAGCGGGCGGCCGCCTGGGGGAACGGGACGGATGTCGCCCCGGAGGACCTGAAAGAAGGCGAGCCCGTGCGCGTCCGGGTCCGATTGACCGGTCTGACGGACGCCAGCGGAGAGTGGACGGACATGCGGTATGCGCCCCAGAAAGCCCCGAAGATTCAGGTCCGCCTTCTGGCCGAAGGCCGCGACGAACCGGTTGCCGAATGGACCACCTGGCCCGGCGCCATCCGCGCCTTCTTCAGCGACGAAATTCCTTGGCCCGCCGCCCCCCTCCGCATCGAATGCGACGGCGCCGCTCCCCTTCAGGCTCCGCCCGAAATCCTGCTCCGTCGCTGATCCGACGGGCCCGAAGCCGCTTCAGAATCGGCCCACGAACTCCCCCCTGGTGCCTCGGCGACATCATCCCTCCCGGAGGGGGGCGCGCGCTACGCGCGCAGTGACGAGTGACAAGTGACGAGTGACGAGTGGGGGGCGCTGACGCGCCTGGGAGCGAGAAGAGGAGCTGGCGGAGAGAGCAACGGTAGGGCCCGACCGCCGGGCGGGCCGTTCTGGGAGGGCCGCGCGTTGTCGCGGCCGGGCGCAAGGCGCGCAGTGGAAGAGTCCATCTGGTGTCCTTCAGGCTCGGCCCGGACGAAGCCGGGCCCCCGCGCAGGCAAAGGCCCGCGCGCAGTGACGAGTGACAAGCGACAAGTGACGAGTGGGGGGCGCTGACGCGCCTGGGAGCGGGAGGAGAGAGCTACGGGCCCGACCGCCGGGCGGGCCGGGCCCGGAGGACACAAGAGGGACGATCCTGAAGCGTGCCTTGCGCACGGCCGCGACGAAGCGCGGCCCCCGGAAACGGGCCCTTCCATTGCAGCTACGACATTTCTTGATTCGCTCCAGGGCGAGGGCTACAAAAAAAGCCGCAGCGGAAGACCGCTGCGGCGGGGAGGGGGAGGAGTGGGAGGATGCTCAGGAAGCGGAGGACTTGCGGGAGAAGATCATCATGACGCTCAGGGTGGCGATCATGAGGACGATGGCGATCGGGAGCATGATCACCCAGCTGTGGATGAAGGCCGCGATGGCGTAGGACACGAAGGAGACGAAGGCGACGAGGAGGGCGTAGGGCAGCTGCGTGGAGACGTGCTCGACGTGGTTGCACTGGGCGCCGGCCGAGGCCATGATCGTCGTGTCGGAGATCGGCGAGCAGTGGTCGCCGCAGACCGCGCCGGCCATGCAGGCGGAAACCGCGATGATCATGGAGTCATTGCCGGGGAGGGCGGCGAGGACGATCGGGATCAGGATGCCGAAGGTGCCCCAGGAGGTGCCGGTGGAGAAGGCGAGGACGAGGGCGATGACGAAGATGATGGCGGGGAGGAACGCCTGGAGGGAGGCGGCCGGGCCGTTGATGAGCTGGGAGATGAAGACCTTCGCGCCGAGGGAGTCGGTCATGGTCTTGAGGGTCCAGGCGCAGCAGAGGATGAGGATGGCGGGGACCATGGCGTTGAAGCCTTCGGGGAGGGAGGCCATGCAGTCCTTGAAGGAGACGACGCGGCGGAAGAGGAAGTAGATGACGGAGAAGACGATGGTGAAGGCGGCGCCGTAGACGAGGCCGACGGAGGCATCGGCGTTGGAAAAGGCTCCGGGATGTTGTTCAAGCGTGCCGTCTTCGAGCACGGTCTTGTAGTCCACGATGTGGCGGTAGCATTCGCTGGAAGAGTCGAAGTAGCCGCCAGAGTAGATGAGGCCGATGACGCAGGCGGCGATGAGGACGACGACGGGGATGAGGAGGTCGGCGACGCGGCCGTTGGGATTGTGCCTGACGGTGCCGCGGGGGGAGGTGGTTTCGGCGTTGGAGTCGGTCTCGGGGTCGGCGAGGAGGGCGGCCTGCTCGCGGAGGCGCATGGGGCCGAAGTCGAAGCCGGTGGCGGCGATGAAGAAGAGGGTGACGATGGTGAGGATGGCGTAGAAGTTGTAGGGGATGGCGGCGATGAAGAGTGCGAAGCCGGATTCGGCGCCTGCGCCCTTGGCGAAACCGGCGACGGCGGCGGCCCAGGAGGAGACGGGGGCGATGATGCAGATGGGGGCGGCGGTGGCGTCGATGAGGTAGGCGAGCTTGGCGCGGGAGACCTTCTTGGCGTCGGTGACGGGGCGCATGACGGAGCCGACGGTGAGGCAGTTGAAGTAGTCGTCGACGAAGATCAGGAGGCCGAGGATGCCGGTGGCGACCTGTGCGCCGAGGCGGGAATGGATGTGGGTGGCGGCCCAGCGGCCGAAGGCGGCGGACCCGCCGGTCTTGTTCATCATGGCGAC
>JAEEGL010337223.1_pt1 | contig 41185 bp, 37 predicted proteins | sample 9134231 | NCBI WGS metagenome assembly JAEEGL01 (sample SAMN16246548, study PRJNA631951) | gut metagenome | biome: gut microbiome; feature: rumen; material: fiber-attached | host: Bos | place: Iran: Karaj | collected 2018-10
GAATCCATATTTACGTACTCCATATTTTAAATACCATTCATAAGGTACTGGATAAATATAATTCTCTTTAGGCATAGTTTGATGGAAAGCTGTATCATATACTGCAACCATTGGAACTTCTGGTAATACTTCTTTTAATGCTTCTATACCAGCAAGATTTCCTGGATGGTGAAGAGGTCCTAATTTAGTTAAATCCTTAATACTTTCAATTACTTCATCATCAATAAGTACTGAATCACTATACTTTTCTCCTCCATGTAATACTCTGTGTCCTATACCTTTAATTTCATCTAATGATTCAACTGCTTTATGTTCTAATAATTCATCTATTAAAACTTGTACAGCTTCATTATGATTCTTTAAGTACTTGGCTCCTTTAATCTTTTCTCCATTAACTTTTGTAGTCCAGAAACTATCTTCTAGACCAATCTTTTCTATATAACCACTAATAATAACCTTTTCTTCAGGCATTTCAAATAATTGGAATTTTAGTGAACTACTTCCAGCGTTTACGCATAAAAATTTCATAATTTCCCTCTCTTTCAACAAGTTTAAAATATCAAAAAACTAAATAATAGTCAACTACAATAAGTCATTATATGACGCTTCTTCTTCAACTACTTTTATAGTATTTATCTCTATATTATCAATCATATTATTATAATCAAATCTCTCTTCTTCTAATATTGCTGTATCTATTTTTGGATTAATAACTGGATGTTTTGGCACAAATACAGTACAGCAATCTTCGAATGGGAGAATACTAATATCATATGTATCAATCTTACGAGCCAGATCCATTATTTCTAATTTATCTAGACAAGCGCATGGTCTAATTACTGGATAATTAGTAACACTATTAATTACTTTCATACTAGTAAGTGTTTGACTAGCAACTTGGCCTATACTTTCCCCGTTAACAATAGCATATGCATTATGACTAATGCATAGTTTTTCCATTATTCTATACATCATTCTACGCATAATAGTAATGCAATAATCTTCACGACAATTTTTATATATAGCTTCTTGTATAGGCGTAAAATTAACTACATGTAGATTTATTCCTTTACAATATTTACTAAGCTTACGAGCAAGAGAAACAACTTTATTTCTAGCTTCTAAGCTAGTATGTGGCATAGCTTCAAAATATACAGCATCTAAAACAATTCCTCGTTTCATAGCTAAATATCCAGCAACCGGAGAATCTATCCCTCCACTAAGCATTAACATAGCTCTAGGTTGTGTTCCAACTGGATAACCTCCTATACCATTCATTGAATTGAAATATAAATAAGTATTATTATCTCTAATTTCTATTTTTACTTCTAAATCAGGATTATGGACATCTACTTTAACATTAGGAATATTTTTTAATATTACTCCACCAATTACATTATTAAATTCTTGAGAATGGATTGGAAAACTTTTATTACTTCTTTTAGTAATTACTTTAAAAGTATTAAATTCTTCATGTCTAACAGCTTCTAATACTTCTCTTTTTAGTTCTTCTACATCATTATTAAGAACATAAGCTAAATTATATTTATGAATACCAAAAGTTTTATCAATAACTTGTTTAATATTATCTAGATCTTTATCATTGAACTCTATATACATATGAGCTCTATCTTTTCTAATTCTTATATCATAATCTTTTAACTTATCTAATAGATTCTCATATAAAGTCTTAATAAAGAAGTTTCTATTACCCTTCTTAGTATTTAATTCTCCATATTTTATTAATAATACTCTATCCATATTATCACCACACGCATATTTTATCATATAAAAAATAAAAAGTATATAAATACTTTTTATTCTTTAAGAGCTGTTTTAGTACGATAAACTGTCTTACTTTTTACTTTGCAACTTTCTTTAATATTTTCTATACTAGTATTTTGTTGATTATACTTTTTATTAACATTATAGATAAAATCAACTTCCTCTAGATATCTATCAAATACTTCTTTATTATTATTTATACAATTATAAACAGTTCTCTCTTGATTAGATCCGTTCCTTTTAGTATCAGACCACTGTGTAACTTTATAAATAACCGCTTCTTCTATTGCCTCTTCACTAGTATGTTCAATCAAACGATCACCACATTTTAAAGTTACATAGACTTTATCATTTTCTAATCCTACTTTTGATTCATTTCCATCACAAAATTTACCACCAAAAGGACTTTTTATATCCTTCATTAATTTATTATCTACTACTTCATCCAAGTAATGTTCATTAAAATAAACATCAAAACCATTTGTATTAGAAGCAACTACTGATGCGAATATTTGAGCACTAGACTTCATTGTTTTTGTCTTTTGTTTATTTCCACTATTAACAATAAAATTTAACCCTATAGCAAATCCTATTATAATAATTGCAAAAATAGTTAAAACTTCATGTTTAGCAAAACCTTTTTGATTATTCATCATATACACTCAACAACTTTCTATAAAATTCTTCATCTACAATAGAAGTAGCTTTAATAGATATATCTAAAGCATTTTTATAATCACCCTTATAAAATTTCTTTTCAGCCTCTTTTAAGCCTTTATCTACATCTAAATAACTAGATCTATATCTATTACCATAAACAATACTCATTTCAGCCATTTGAGCTGTTTTAATCATTTCATTAGTAGTACTATATAATTTTAATACTAAGTCTCTAGCAGTATCTACTCTAGTATTAAGAGTTTTAATAACAATAGGTTTTCTATCTAATTCTTTAACAACTTCATCTATAGCTTCATTAGCTTCACTAAGTTGAACAAAGTAATTATCTGTAACAACTGGTAATTTATAAGTACGAATCTTACTCTTACATTCTTTTAAGAACATCTTAATTTCATCTAATTGTTCTCTTGCTCTTTCTTCATCTTCATACATATTACCAAGAGATTTTAAAGCCTTATCAAATTCATCTTCCATATTACTAAGTCTAACAGTTAAAGACTCAACTTCTTCATTTAACATAGAATAAGCAGATGATTTAGCTTCTTCTTTACTTAACATCTTTTTATAATCATCATTAATAACTATTAATACTTTATTAACATCATGAATAATATTAACATCTTCATCATTTAAATCATACATACTCTTAATATCATCCAATTGATCATATACATCTTTTACTAATTGATTAGTTTTATCTATCTTAGTAGAGAAATCACTCTTTATATCTTCATATAATTTTCTAGATACTCTCTCTTTTTCAAAATCAATAAACAAAGAATCATAATATTCAAGCATTGTTTTTAAATCAAACATAACCCCTTCAAGATTAAGTACTTTTACTTTATCCATAATAGTACCAATATTCTTCTTTGATTCTTCAATAGTATTATCAATATTTAAATAATCAAGTACATATCCTTCTTTTAACATTTCTTTATTAGTTGCTTCTACTTCTTTCATACGATTAGGTATTACTTGATTAGCCATTAATAATACATCAGGCATTTCATTAATAATAATTTCCATATGCTCTATCATAGCATCTAAAGCTTTAACAACATGAACTACTTCTTGGTAATCATTAGCTTCCATTACCTTTTCAAAGTCCATAAAACGTCTTTCAATATTCTCTAGTTGAAGTTCAATAGCTTCTCCCATAGAATCATATAATTGTTTATGATCATTAAATTCTTTAGTTAAATTACGATATTTAGCCTTTAATCTAGTAACAATAGAACGATACTTCTCTTCACTAAGAGTAATATCTCTAATTTCTTCAAGTAAATGTTCTGCAGCTTCTCTAACTTTATAGATTTCTATTTCTACTTTAGCCATTCTATAGCCACAATTTTTATAATCTCTCTTATCAACATAAATATCTAAGTCAATAAGCATATCATCAATTAATGTTAATCTATTCTCCTTAAGATAAGTAAATCTATCTTGCCATGAATTATATTTTTCTTCCATCTTATCATTTTTAATAATAGGTTCTACTTTAGATAATTCAAGAAGTACAGGAGTAGAAGCTACTTTATTTCGCTCTATTTCTAAGTCTTTTACTTTATTCCTGTAATAACGCATTTCAAACTTTCTAATAAAGTGAAGAAGAATAATAACAATAATTAAAGCTATTACTATAGCTGATCCAATAATTAGAAATTGTCCTTGCATACTTCACCTCTATTCTTACAAATATATTTTATCACAGAATAAATCTATTTTCCATATATTTAAGTAAAAAAGAAATCTTAATAATTCCTTGACATATCAACGCTTTTAACATATAATTATAAATGCAATTTGCTTGAAGCAGCAGATTTAGAATATTTTAAAGTGTTTTTCACAAGTTAAGTAACTAGTGCTGTTAGGCGAAAGAAAAACTCCCTAAGATATGACTAAATCAATTCAACTAAATTGTCAAAATGAAAGGAGTGACTTAAATGTCAAGATACACAGGTTCAAGTTACAAAAAAGCTCGTCGTGTTGGTTTCTCTATTTCTGAGACAGGAAAAGAATTAGCTCGTAGACCTTATGGTCCAGGACAACATGGTAATGCTAGAAAAGGAAAATTATCAGATTATGGAACACAATTAAAAGAAAAACAAAAAGTTCGTTTCATGTATGGTGTAAACGAAAGACAATTCAAAAAGACTTTCGCTGAAGCTGCTAAAATGAAAGGTGTTCAAGGTACTAACTTCTTAAGATTACTAGAATCTAGATTAGATAACTTAGTATTCCGTATTGGTTTTGCTAATACAAGAAGAGGAGCTAGACAATTAGTTAACCATGGTCATGTAACAGTAAATGGTAAGAAAGTTGATATTCCTTCATACAGAGTTAAAACTGGTGATGTTATATCTATTAAAGAAGATGATAAGAACTTAAAAGTAGTTGCTGAAGCTTTATCTAAAGTAACTAAGAGAGTTGAATTTATCTCTTATGATGAAAACAAAATGGAAGCAACTTATGTAAGAATGCCTGAAAGAAATGAGCTAAATGCTGATATTAACGAAGCATTAATCGTTGAATTCTATAACAAGTAATTTGAAAATATGTATTTAAAAAGATATCTAAATAGATATCTTTTTTTCGTCTATATCAATTTCTTCATAATAGCAATTATCTATAGGATAAAGTAAATTACCATTAACATCAGTATTAAGAAGTATATGTCTAATTGCTCTAAGTATTGCTGAATGACTAACTATTAGAATAGTTTGTCCACTATGTTTATCAATAATATATCTTAAGAAATCTCTACATCTTTCAAATATATCTTGAACCTTTTCTACTCCTAAATCACCACTATTTAAGTTATAATCCCAATACTTATTAGTATCATATAGTTCTCTACTCTTATTAGTAATTTCTCCCATTTCTCGTTCTATTAAACGCTTATCAGGAATAGTTTCTACTCTATCACCTATAAGTATTATAGCTGTTTCTACAGTTCTTTTCATAGGAGACATATAACAGTAATCATAATGCTTATCTTTAATCTTTTCACTTAATCTTTTACATTGTCTTCTACCAGTATCATTAAGTTCTACATTTTCTCTTCCTTGGATAATACCTTCATAATTAGATTCAGTTTGTCCATGTCTTACTAAACATATCTTCATTATTCTATCTCCAATACTTTTAATGCATCACTATACTTAATATATTTACTTAGATATTCTCCATCAGAGAAAGAAGAGTAACCAACTACAATATAACTATTTTCTTCTTCTACTACATCATTAAAATAATCATCATAATCATTACTATAAGTAACTACAGCTATTTTCTTTAAATCTTCATTATACTTAGCAATCAAACCACTATAATTATATTCATTAACTTTATTTCTTTTCTTTTTAGTAGTCTTGGCAGTAGATCCAATAGCTACTAAATTATCTTTGTTATCCTTAATAATCTTATTAAATCTTTCTAATTCTTCTCCGGTATAAATGACTTCATCAACATACTTTAAATTAGAAGTATATTTAATAATCATAGCATCTGTATCTCCATCATTACGTTTATTAGCAGTAGCTACATAAATAAAATCACCAATTTTAGTAACACCACTAAAACCTAACCTATCAGTATAACGATAATCATTACTATCTACATATTCTCCATCTTTAGTGAACCTAACAATAACACCAACATTAGACTTATCTAATCCAACAGCATATATATAATTATCATCTATATATATATCATTAAATATAGCTGTCTTATTGTTACCATAGTTCTTTTTCCAAATAATTTCTCCCGTCTTATCATATTTAATTAAATATGCTCCTCCTAGATTACTTTTACCAACTTTATTAGAACTATATATGCTTTGACCACATACTATGTACCCATCATCTACTACTTTAATATTCATATATTTAGAATAGTTAAGATCGTTAAAGACATCTTCAAACAATATTTCTCCAGACTTATCATAAGCAACTAATAAAGCACTTCTATTTTCTTTCTTGTGCTCTTTATTATCTGCCTCATAACTTCCAACAGCAATAACTCTATCACCATCACTAGCTACTCCAAAGAAAGAACCATTAAGTCCCTTATTATATAACTTTTCAAATATTTTTTCTCTTTTAGAATCATATTTACTAACCTTAGCTTTTTCATAATACATTTCATTATTATTATTACTACCAACAGTAACATAACCATTATCAGTTAAAGCAATACTATTTACTCCATCAAATAATATTGATTTTTCTTTTCTATAAAAACCTACATATACGAAATATATTAATTCTACTACTAATACAATTACACATATAATTGTAATAAATTTTAATACCTTTAAAATATTCTTATTCATATAAACACCCTCACTATAATTGTAGCAAATTACCTATCTTTTTTCTATACATAATAAAAAGAAAGTTACCTTTCTTTTTATTATTCATATATACCAATAAAGTATTTTTTCTTACCACGTCTAACTACAATATACTTATCTACTAAACATTTATCTTTAGAAACTACTAAGTCTTGAGAATCTACCTTTTTACCATTTAAAGTAATACTTCCATTATTAACAAATTCTCTAGCTTCCCTCTTACTAGAACAGATCTTACCTTCTACTAATAAATCAACAATATTTAAATCTTCTTTAACAGCAAATGGTTCTAATCCTTTGAAAGCATCTTGTATTTCTTTCTCAGTGAAGTTAGCTATATCACCACTAAATAAAGATTCAGATATCTTAACAGCTTCTTGATAACTTTCTTCACTATGTATATCACATATAATTTCATGAGCTAGAGCCTTATGAGCAATTCTCTTTTCTGGATGTTCATTATTTTCTTTTTCAATCTTTTCAATTTCTTCTTTACTTAAGAATGTTAATTTCTTTAAGTATTCAATAATCATAGAATCTTCTAGATTGATTAAGTATTGATAGAACTCATAAGATGAAGTTTTATTTTCATCTAACCATAAAGCATTTCCTTCGGTCTTACCAAACTTATTACCTTGACTATCAGTAACTAGAGGCATAACCATACCATATGCTTCTTTGTCTAATTTTTTTCTAATTAATTCAATTCCGGCTGTTATATTACCCCATTGATCAGATCCAGCAACTTGAAGTTCACAATTATATTCTTTAAATAAGTAATAGAAGTCCATTGCTTGTAATAACATATATGAGAATTCTGCATATGTTATACCTACATCCATTCTAGATTTAACATGGTCTTTAGCTAACATATAATTAATATTAAAGTATTTTCCATAATCTCTTAAGAAATCACAAATATTAACATCTTTAGTCCAATCCCAGTTATTAACTACTTCAAATCCAAATACTTTTTTAGCTTGAGCAGTAAGTCCAGCGATATTCTTATCTACTTCTTCTTTGCTAATTAAAGGTCTTTCACTTGTAGGTTTAGGATCTCCTATTAATCCAGTAGCCCCTCCAACTAAAAGTAGCGGTCTATGTCCAGCCTTAGCTAATCTTTTACAAATTAAAAATGATGAATAATGACCAATGTGCATTGAATCAGCAGTAGGATCAGTTCCAATATAGAAAGTTAACCCTCCGTTATTTATTTTTTCAATTAATTCAGGACTACTAATTTCTTGTACTAGTCCACGCCATTCTAAATCTTCAAATACAGTCATTGTTACTCCTCCTCTATTCTATTATATTATACAACTATATTTAATAAAAAACGAGACTTCATCCAAAAGGACGAAATCTCGTGGTACCACCTTTATTCGTAGTAATATACTACCTTTAATAGATTAACGCTCTAACACGATTCTTCTCCAAACCTGTAATTCAAATTAATAATTCGTTTAGTTTCCACCCTACCACTAAATCTCTATTTACCATTATTAATTCTACTTCGAGTTCTTCATTGAAAACTAAAGATATTTTATCATACTTTTAATATTTGTCAAATAAAAAAATAGTGATTTATCACTATTTTTCTTTCTTTTCTAATTTTTTAATAACATCTTTAGATACTGAAATTGCCTTTTCTTTTAATTCTTCAGCAGCATCTCTTAAGATAGGAGTTCCTTTTTCAATAGCTAAATCAACTAATTCTTGAGTCTTTTTCTTTAAATCACTAGCTTTTTTCTTAGCAATATTTAAAGCTTTTTCTTTATCTAAGTCTTTTAATTCTTCTCTGATTTGTTCTACTTTTTCATCGAATTGAGCTTTTACTTCTTCCTTATCGATATTTTTAACTTGTTTAACAAAATCATCCAACTTATCTTTTAGATCAGCTCTCATTTCACTACCTTTCTTAGGTGCGAATAAAAGTCCTAATCCAGCTCCAATTGCAGCTCCAAAAACAAATTTTCCTAATCCTTTTTTCTTACTCATAGAAATCATCATCCTCCTCATATTTTTTCTTTTTATTAATAATTCTATTTATTAGTTTTGAAATAGAATTAAAAGCACTATTACTAATAGTAGCAATACCATCTGTAGCCTTATCAATCACTTGGAATAATCCATTAAATGAATTAATCTTTTCCTCTACATTATCTACTACTTTATCTACCTTATCTAATACTTTAATAAGACGTATTCCTAATACTATAAGTACTATTAATAAAACGATTGCTACCACATATAAACATATTGGTAAAAATGAACTTAAAAACTCCATAATTTCCTCCTAATCTTCCTCTTGATACATCGAATCAATTAAATCAAATAAGTTATCATCTGCTTCACTATCTTCTTCGGTCTTTTCTTCTTTTACTTCTTTAATCTCTTCAACGATCTTTGGTTCTTCTACTATTTCTTTTTCTTCTACTACTTCATCTTTAATTTCTTCTTGTACTTCGTTTAATTCTTCGGTCTTTTCTTCTACTTCTTCTTTTACTTTCTTAGGTGCTGCTTTCTCTTTAGAAGCATCCATATAATCAACGTTATATTCTAAACCTAAATCAGAGTAGTATTCTAATGCATCTCCCATTGTTACATCTTTAACAAATGGTTTATCTTGTTCTTCTGATAAATCAACAAGTATATTTTCTGGTTCTTCGATTTCTTCCACTATTTCTGGTTTTTCTTTTATTTCTTCTTTTTCATCTATTTCTCTTTCAATATCATCGCTTAAAGATCCATAAGCTTTCTTTCTAACATCTTCAATACTAACATTACCTCTAGCATAACTACTAGTTAATCTTACTTCTCTTTTTTGGACAACATCTTCTTTTTTATAGTTCTTATCTAAAATACCATAGATTGGTGAAATAATAGGAGATGGTCTAAATCCAGTCTTTTCTTCCTTCTTTTCATATCCACCATATTCATGTACTCTTATATCATCATTTCTAATACCATATGGCATAGATTCTCTCTCTTTAGGTCGAGCACTTTGATAATAAGAATAAATATCTTCTTTATAATGATCTAAGTATGGTTCTCTAACTTCTTCTTTTTCTTCTTCCTTAGAAGCTCTAACCAATCCGTCATCATGAGGAACATATACTTCTTCTTCTACTTTGAAATCATCATCATCCATCATTAAGAACTCTGGAGTTTGTGGTTTTAACACTGGCTCTTGGTCATCATCTAAAGCTTCCATTACTTCTTCTTTAATAATGTCATCTTTAGGACGAATCTCAAAGTCTTCATCTCTTAACTCTTCTTCCTCAATTTCTTCAATTCTTTCTTCCCTCTTACCAGGAAGTACAACTTTCTTAGCAATTGGCTTAGAAGACTTTTCTAACTTTTCATCTACTTTTTTAGGTTTTACCTTTTTTTCTTTTTTAGGCTTTTCTTCTACTTCTACATACTCTTCTTCAAATAGAGCATCTTTTAGCTTCGATATTAAACCCATAGACTCACCTCTTTTAAGTTATTCTAAGGACAATTCAATCTTTTCATCTTCAAGATCTTTGTTATAATCATCTGTTTCATATTTAGAAACAACATCTAAGAAGTTAGTTGAAGATTTAGCTTTAAATAAAGAGAACTCTTCTTCTTTATAACTTAATACGTTTTCTCCTACTAAACTTTCTAATACTTTATCATTAAATTTAATTGTTCTTAAAACACAACACATATTATTAATCGCATCTGTTAAATTATCTTCACTAACATATGCTTCCATCTTTGCATAATTATAAACAAATTGTATAAAGAACTTTCCTTTTACTTTATTAATTTGTAAATAACCTGTCTTTCCATTATAATCTAATCTCTTAGAATAATGAACATTTTTGTCAACCTCATAATTATTCTTTTCTTCATGATAATAACTAATAACATCAACAAATAAATAATATTTGTTATTATACTTATCATTAAGAACAGCATTATACTCTTCTTTAGTATCAAATCTTAAACTCTTAGGAACATAATACTCATATCCTTCAAAGTAAACATTATGTAAATTTACTTTTTCACTTAACAGTATACTTACATTCTTACTAATATTATTATCATCTAATTTTTTAATACTACATCCTGTTATTAAAACAACGGAAATAGAGAGTAAAACAAGTAATTTCTTCATATTTCACCTACTCTTATTACATTATATCAAAAATTTCGTAAAATTAATATACTTTTACAGTCTTTTACTATTTTAGACATAGTCCTATCAACACTTTTATTATATTATGATTTATCTTTAATCGCAACTACTGAATAGATAGGATTACCTAATTTTGTGAACTTATCTTCATATTCTGTAGTAATTAAATTTTCTTCCGTACTATGAAGATCAAAACTAATATCATTTAACTTATAACCATAATTACTAAATGATTCTAATGAGTATATATATAAATCTCTATTATCAGTTCTCATAAATATATTACAAGTATCTTTAAATATATCATCATATTTTTCTAAAAATACTTTGCTACTAAGTCTTCTTAAATTGTGTCTTTTTTTAGGCCAAGGATCAGAAAAATTAAGGTATATTCTATCTATTTCTTTATAAAATACTTGATCTATATTCAAAGCATCTAATCTAAGTATTTTTAAATTATTAATACCCTCAGGTATTTTAGTAACTGCTTTAGCTAAGATACTATCATACTTTTCAATACCAATAAAATTAATATCTGGATATTTCAAAGCATTCTCTATTATGAATTTACCTTTTCCCATACCTATTTCTATATAAATGGGATTAGTATTTCCAAAAACTTCACTCCATTTACCAAAATAACTAGTACCATCAGCTATAAAATAAGGATTATTACTTAATATCTCTTCTTTATTTTTAACATTTCTAAGTCGCATAAAATCACCTAGAAATATTATAACATATTATGATAAAATAAATATAAGGAGGATATTATGAAATACGTTGTATTACAAGTAGTTTTAAAAGAAAAGCTTATAGGGGCAGGTTCAAAAAACTTAACACAGCTAGAAAATATTATCAATGAACAAGCAGCCAAAGGATATAGATTACACACCATAAGTACAACTTCTTCTGGAACAAAAGGGATAATAGCTGGGGGAGATAGAATTCAAGCTACAATGGTTTTTGAAAAAATAGAAAAAGACTAAGTCTTTTTTCTTTTTACTATAAATATATGTTATACTAAAATTAATGAAAGTGAGGTAATTACATGTTGAAGTTAAAGAACATTGAAAAAGAAAAATATGATGATTTTGTTCAAAAACACAAGACTAAATCTCATTTCTTACAATCCCTATCTTGGGGAGAATTTTCCAAATTAGAAAAACATATGACCCCTTATTATTTAGGATTAGTTGATGATAAAGATAATATACAAGCAAGTGCTTTATTATTACAAAAGAAATTACCTTTAGGGTATTCTTATTTCTATTGTCCTAGAGGATATGTCCTTGATTATAACAATAGAGAAATACTAAAGAGAATGACTGAAGAAATAAAAAGGTTTGCTAAAGAGAAGAAAGCTATATATGTAAAAATAGATCCAGATGTTAAATTACATAGCTTAGATATAGATGGAAATGTAATTGAAGGTGTTGATAATACCAAATTATTTGAATATTTAAAAAGTATTGGTTATAAACATCTCGGTTTTAATAAAGCTTTTGAACGTAGTCAACCAAGATATACTTTTAGATTAGATTTAACACAAGGAATGGACTCTATAAGAAATAATTTTCATTCTACTACAAAAAACATATATAACAAAGGTAATCAATATGAATTAGAAATATGTAAAAACGATGAAAATCTTATTGATGACTTCTATAAAACTATGCAAGAAACAGCTAATAGAAATAATGTTACTTTCTATTCAAAAGAATATTTTAAAAGTTTTTATAAAGAATTACATAAAGATAATCACAGTGATATATATGTAATATATTTAAATAAAAAGAAAACTCTTGCTTTATTAAATGACAATTTAAAAGAAGTTAAAACAAATCAAGAGAACACAAATAAAGAAGGAAAGAAAAAAGAATTACAAAATCAAATAGATAGATTAGAAAAGTTAATTAATGAAATTGCTGAAGTAAAAGAAGATAAAATGCCATTATCATCAATGGTAACAGCAAAATATGGAGATAAAGTATGGACTGTTCATGGTGGTAATAGCAATTTACTTAGAAACCTAAATTCTAATTACTTACTATATTTTGAAATAATAAAAGATGCGGTTGAAGAAGGCTATAAAACAGCTGATTTCTTTGGTACTTCATTTAATCCAAGTAAAGATGATCCTGAATATGGTATTTGGTTATTTAAGAAGAGATTAGGTGGAGAATATACTGAATTTATGGGAGAATTCGATTTAATAACTAATAAATTTATGTATTCTGTATTTAATACAATAATTCCAATCTATAGAAATATAGTTAAAGGAAAACGAAAAAAGGAGTTAAAAGATGAAATTAGAGATAATAACTAATAAAGAATTTAAAAAGTTTGCCGATAAACACCCTCAAATAACGTTTCATCAAACAGAAGAATGGGCAAACTTAAAAAAGAATAATAATTGGGATAGCTATTACCTAGGATTAAAAGATAAAAACAAAATAGTAGCGGCTAGTTTAGTATTATCTAAAACTCTTCCCCTAGTAAAAAAGAAAATGTTCTATGCTCCACGTGGTTTTTTAATAGACTATCATGATAAAAAAGTGTTGAAAGAGTTTACTAAACAAATAAAAGAATTTGCTAAAGAAAAAGGAGCAATATTCATAAAAATAGATCCTTATGTTGAATATAAGGAACATGATAATAATGGTGATTTAGTAGAAAATGGTTTTGATAATAGTGATTGCGTTAATAATTTAAAAGAATTAGGTTATAAACACTTAGGTTTTAATTTAATGCAAGATACACTACAACCTCGATGGATGCATATAGTTAAAACTGACAGACCATTAGAAGATGTAATGAAAGATATGGAGTCTAAAACTAGACAAATATTAAGAAAAAATGAAAAGTCTGGTATTATTACTCATGAAATAGAAAGAGATGAATTACCGCTATTTAAAGAAATAATGGAACATACTTCTGATAGAAGAGAATTTGTTGACAGACCTCTTTCATATTATGAAGCCATGTGGGATTCTCTACATGACTCAGGAATATTAAAAATACTTATTGGTGAAATAGATTTCAACCTATATGAAAAGAATACTAAAGAAGAATTAGAAGAAACAGAAAAGAACTTAAAAGATAGAACCTATAAACATGATAATAAATTACTTCCAATGAATGAAAAGAAGTATGAACAAGCTAATAAGAAAGATGAGGATTCAATAGAAAGATTAAATAAACAACTAGAGAAAATAAAAGAGTATAAAAAAGAATATGGAGACAAAAAAACATTAGGTGGAATATTATTCCTAATATATGGTAATGAAGTATTATCCCTATATGGTGGTACAGATGATAATTTAATGCAATTCCAATCAGCATATACAATTCACTTTGCTGGATTAAAATATGCTCAAGAACACAATTATAAAATATATAATTTCTATGGAATAACAGGAGACTTTAGAAAAGAAAATCCATTATACGGATTATATCTATTTAAAAAGAGCTTTGGAGGAGTTGTATCAGAACTAATAGGAGAATTTGATCTTATAGTATCTCCATTCTGGTATCATACTTATAACATAGCTTTTAATACCTACCATGGATTAAAGAATCTAAAGAAGAAAATACATAAATAAATTTGTATTAACAAAACAAAAAAAGTAACATAAGTTACTTTTTTATTTTAAATATTTTATTAATTCTATCACCAAATATATCTTTAATAGTTTTAGTTCTATATGTAATACCAAAGTATATTGCTGCTCCTACTAAAGCATATACTAATATTATTAATATATTCATAACTCTATTAGCTGTATAAGTAGGAATTATAAATGATAATATTACTAACCCACAACTCATTAAAATACTAGAAAATAGTATATTAATAAAGTTTTTAGTATTCTCTTCAAAACTAATTTTATATTTTTTCTTTAATACAACAATACATATAATAATAGATAATAAATAACCTAATATACTAGCTGTTATTACTCCATAGTATGGAGCAAGCCCTAACTTATAAAAAGCACTAATTAGACTAGTATTAAATATTATCTTTAATAATAATCCACTAATTAAACTTATAAATACAACTTTATAGTCCTTTAATGTTTGCATTATTGATACCATTGCTGTAAAAATACCTACTAAAAGCCCCGCAAATATATAATAGGCAAGTACGCTTGGTCCATAGATGCTATCTCCATAGAATAATATCCAAATGCTTTTACTTAAGAAACTAATACCTATAGTCATAGGAATCATTAAATATAGTAATACTCCTAAAGCTTGATTAATCTTTTTATTTATATCTTTTTGATCTTTTTCAACTACACTCTTAGTAAGATTAGGAATTAAACTAACTATAACTCCACTACTAATTGCAAGTAAAATCATATTAAATTTATTACTCCACGTAGATAACATACTAAATATAACTTCAGCATCTTCTACTCTAAAACTAGATATAGCAACAAGTCCTTTAACTACAGTAACCATATCTACATAATGATAAAGTGATTTAAATATATCTATCATAATAAACGGTAACGCATAAATTACTATTTTCTTTATTATTACACTATCTTTTACTATTGGTTCATTTACTTTAATAGCACATTGGTTAAACTTACTCTTATTTCTTACTCTTTTAACATATAAATATAAGAAAGCTCCTAGTGCTCCTATTGTTGCTCCTAATAAAGCAATTCCAGTAGCAGTAGCTATATTTAAACCTAATGTTTTAAGTACAAAGTAACTACCAAATATAATGACACTTACTCTAATTATTTGTTCTATTACTTGAGATATACTAGGAGGAGAAAATAATCTATGTCCTTCGAAATACCCTCTATATATACTAAGTACCGGAACTATAAGTATTGCTGTACTAATAACTCTAATAACAAAAGTAACATCAGCTATACTATTACCACCAGTAATATTACCAAGTATACTCTTAGCAATAAGTGGAGCAAATAACATAAGTATTATAAAAGATATAAATCCTAATATCAGAGCAATACTTTTTCCCAAGAAGAAAGCTCTCTTTTTAGCTTTCATATATCCAAGTGTTTGATATTCACTTATTACTTTACTAATAGCAAGTGGAATTCCAGCCGTAGATAAAGACATAAAAACCAAATATATTGTATAAGCATAACCATATAAAGCACCACCCTCATCGCCAATAATGGCATGGAATGGTATAACATACAAAATACCTAATATTTTAGCTATAACAATACCTAAAGTAGTAATAAAAGCACCTTTTACAAAACTAGATTTGTACATTGTTTTATCTTTTTTCATATCTTCCACCTTAATTAATTATAACACATAAAAAAGGAAGTCAAAAACTACTTCCTTATTCTTTGTTTATTTCTAACCTTATCCATTACTTCTTCATGCTCTACTCTTAATCTTTCATTAATATCAAGTTCAAGTATTGAATCGCATATTTTATATCTATAAAAAGCTTTAATATCAGTATCATCTGGATATTCTCCATTAGCTTTATTCATGGCTTCATGATACTCAGTTCTTTCATTTGCCTTAATATATATAGGTGGAAGTCCTCCATCTTCTAATAATTTATTAATAAAAGCACGAACTGTTCTACCATTACCATCTCCAAATGGATGGATTTTTATTAATTCACATTTTAATTCAACAACTTGATCTAAATAATCAAGCATTTTATCAACATTTCCAGATTCTTTTACTTCTTTACTATAATCATGTAACCAGTCTATTCTAGGACTAAGTTTATATAATTCAGTTTGAATCATAGAATAATCGCATAAACCTACTTTACTACCTATTAAATAAACATCGTGTGTTCTATAATTACCACCATATTCAGGGAATTCAGCATGAGAAAATAACTTTCTATGTAAATCTTTTAAAGTATAAACACTAAAATATTTTTCACATTCATCACTATGTAGATATTCATACATATCATTTAGACCCAATATCTCCTCTTTACCATGAATATCCTCATCATTTACTCCTTCTATTTTACTTTCATTAAGTACATATTTCTTAATAAAATTACGTTTCATGGCATTAAATTCTACTTCTCCAGGATTTAATCCATAATATAATCTTATTAATTTAGTAGGAATAATTGCATCGGTTTCATATAGACGATTATTTCTTTTACGATATTTATAAGCAACAAAAGCTTCTTGTAGAATGAAAGGTACATCTAGTCCATTTTTTTCAAGAAAATAAAGCATCATTTTCTTTTCTAATTCTTTTTCGTCACTCATAACCATACCCCCAGTCAATAAGTGTACATAATTATACCATAAAACCGTTAAAAAGTCAAAAAAAAGAAGACTTACGTCTCCTATAATAAGCTTTTTAATACTCGGAATAACAAGTATTACCTGCACCAATATTATGGCTTCCACCAGAAGTTCCATCATCATTCAATACCATATACCAGTCAAGATCACCTATTCTAACAAAACCAATATTATCTATATGAACAGTCAAATGATATCCACTACATTCATATCCTCCAGAATTTTCAGAGCAATTGCTTGCGCCAAAAGCTCTTTGTAGAATCTTTTTATTATCTTCATAATATTGGCTATAACAATTCTCTTCATCGCAATAATAATAACGCAAATGATCTGGCATATTAGGATCATATATAGCATTACCAGCACGCAAATAATAAGCATTACCATTAATTTCAAAGCCAAGATATCTTTCTGTTACTATGTTATTAATAATTGTTGTTCTAATGAAAAATGGGTGACAAAAATCTTCTATCAGTGTACTATAATCTCTTCCTTCATTTAACGTTCCACTAATTTCTTCCCCAATATAGTGATTTGCACCATATGTTGAATACCAATAATTTGAAGGTTTAGGAATAGCCTCATTATTTGATTGTAAATAATCAACTTCTATATCTATATTCAATGTATCACCATTAGCTGGTAATTGATCAGCAGAAATATCCCTTCTAAAACCAATATGTACTCTATATGTTTCTTTTTCCCCGGCAGAAAGAAGTTGATTTTCTTGTATTTCTGATCCATCTAAGTAAGTAATAAAATATTCTATATAACTAGGTAAACTACTTGGTGGTTGTCCATTTACTGTAGATGTAAGACTTTCAATCATTCCATCTATTGTTCCAACATTTTTAGCATCTACTGTAAATTCATAGTAATCTCCAGGATTATTTAATGTAACTCCATAAGAAATGGTTTTACCGGTTGCTCCTATGGTTGCTGGAGTATTAGGCGTTACACTTCCACCTACTACATCTATATTTTCAAAATGTATATCCCAAGTAGATTTATTAATAGTACTAGTACCATTAATATTTAGATTAATACTAAGAATAGCATATCCTATTGTTAAACCTAACAATAAAAGTACTAATATTATCATTGATTGAGTTTTTTTCTTTGCCATATACTCACCTACTCTATATAAATTATATCACTTGATATAGTACTATTCAACAAAAAAGAGACATGTGTCTCTTATTTGTTATTATTAGAAAATGCGTATATTATTAATGAAATAAAACCTATTATTCCAAATAAGAATGGTATTCCTATTTGTAGTAAAGGTATTATTCCTCTTCTAATAACTCTAATAGTTTCATTAGCCTCATTTATAGAAAATAACCTACTTAAGATAATTGCTATTACAGACATAATAGCAAAAGATACTACTGCAATAATAAAACAAATAATTGCTGCTTTTAAAATATCTTTATCTCTTTTTATTTCTTTTTTATCTTCCATATTCATCACCTATCCTAATTTTATCAAAAAAAAAAAAAAAAAAATAAAGAATAATTTCTTATTCTTTATTTAACTACGATATTAACTATCTTTCCTTTAATAACTATTACTTTTACTACTTCTTTACCTTCCATATGTCTCTTTACATTATCTTCATTCATAGCCTTTTCTTTAATAGATTCTTCATCTTCATCTACAGAAATCTTTATAGTAGCACGTACTTTACCATTTACTTGTACTCCTATTTCTACTTCATTATCTACAGTTTTAGACTCATCATATTCTGGCCATGTACTTTCACATATTGGTTTATTTCCAATGTTTTCATTTAACTCTTCAGTAATATGTGGACACATTGGATTAAGTAAAGTTAATAATAATGTGTAATCATCTTTAGTAATAGTTTCTTTTTCATCATAGCTATTTGCCATAATCATTAATTGAGATACAGCAGTATTATAGCTAATATTTAATATATCATTAGTAACTTTCTTAATAGTTTTATTTTGAATTACTTCTAAGTCTTTACTATAACCTTTATCATCATTTACTTTATCTTTTAATCTTATTACTTTATCAATGAAACGTTTGCATCCTCTTAATGAATCAGTACTCCAAGGAGCATCCATTTGATAGTCTCCCATAAACATTTCATATAAACGTAAAGTATCAGCACCATATTCATTAACTATATCGTCTGGATTAATAACATTACCTTTAGACTTAGACATCTTTTCATTGTTAGATCCCAATACCATACCATGAGAAACACGCGTCCAAATCATTTCTTTTTTAGGTACTAAGCCAATATTATATAAGAATTGTACCCAGAAACGAGCATATAATAAGTGTCTTGCAGTATGCTCCATTCCACCATTATACCAATCTACTCTATTCCAATATTTCATAGCATCCATAGAAGCAAAAGCTTTATCATTATGAGCATCCATAAATCTTAAGAAATACCATGAACTTCCTGCCCAGTTAGGCATTGTATCAGTCTCTCTCTTAGCTTTTCCTCCACATTTAGGACAAGTAGTATTAACCCAATCTTCTATTTTAGCAAGTGGACTTTCTCCTGTATCAGTAGGTTCATATTCAGCTACATCTGGTAATAATAACGGTAGGTCTTCTTCATTCATTGGTTGCCATCCACATTTTTCACAATAAATCATAGGAATTGGTTCTCCCCAGAAACGTTGTCTTGAGAATATCCAATCACGCATTTTATAATTATTAACACGTCTTCCGATACCTTTTTCTTCTAACATATCAGATATTTTTTCTCTTGCTTCATCTACTTCCATACCATCGAATTCTTCTGAATTAATCATCTTATAACCATGACCACCCATATAATCTTGTTTTTCAATAGCATGCTCTGATATATCTCCACAATCAATTACTTGAATAATCTCTAAGTTATGTTCTTTAGCATATTCAAAGTCTCTTTGATCATGACTAGGTACAGCCATTACTGCTCCTGTTCCATAATCTCCTAATACGAAATCTCCTAAGAATACTGGAACTTCTTTACCATTAACTGGATTAATGGCTTTTACTCCATCAATCATAACTCCAGTTTTACCTTTATTAAGCTCTGTTCTATCCATCGCACTCTTCTTAGCAGTTTCTTTAATATAGGCTTCTACTTCTTTTTTATTCTTAACTCTAGGCATTAATTCCTTAATTAATTTACCATCTGGAGCTATTACAAAGAAAGTAATACCATAAACTGTCTCTGGACAAGTAGTAAATACTGAGAATTTTCCACCCTCTACTATATCAACATCTAATTCTACTCCTGTTGATTTACCTATCCAATTTATTTGCCCTAATTTAACTCTTTCAGCAAAATTAGTATCATCTAAGCCCGTAAGTAAATCTTCAGCATAATCACTCATTCTAAGCATCCATTGACTTTTTTCTTTTTGTTCTACTTGGCTACCGCATCTTTCACATACTCCTCCGGCAGCATCTTCATTAGAAAGAACTGTATTACACTCAGGACACCAGTTTACTGGAATAGTATCTTTATAAGCCATATCATGTTTATAAAATTGTAAGAATTGCCATTGTGTCCATTTATAATATTCTGGATCAGTAGTAGCAAATTCCCTACTCCAATCAAATGAAAAACCAAGAGATTGCATTTGTGCTTTAAAAGTCTTTATATTCTCTTTAACTGCATCTTTAGGATGAATATGATTCTTAATAGCATATTGCTCTGCAGGAGCCCCAAAAGAGTCCCATCCCATTGGGTATAACACATTATATCCTTGCATTCTCTTCATTCTAGCCATTGCATCTAATGCAGTATAACTTCTTACATGTCCTACATGAAGTCCTGCTCCTGATGGATATGGAAATTCTACCAATATGTAATATGGTTCTTTTTTATCTCCAGTAATTGCTTCAAAACTTTTATTATCTTCCCAATATTTTTGCCATTTCTTTTCTATATCTATAAAACTAGACATCTTCAATCATTCCCTTCTTTTTGTAAAATAAATATACTAAGTGATAACTAATTAACATTACACCAATTATAGATACAATAGCTACTAAAATACGTATTAAGAAGTGATCAAACAACATGATCAAACTACATATAATAGCAATATCTAAACTACTTGTAATAGCAACTATTTGTAATAATTGATTATAATTAACTTTCTTTAAATCGAGCTTATATCTCTTCATGAGATAGAGCACTTCTACTACCTCTTTATCCTTTTTCTTTCTACCTTTACCCATCTTTCTTCTTTTAGCTGGAGTAACTATAAATACTTCATAAATAATCAGTACAAAGATAAATGTTAATATAAATAAAACTAATTCTTCCATATTTACCTCCAAAAAAAATATACTTATTCATAAGGACGTAATTCACGCGGTACCACCTTAATTTATAAGTATACTTATACACTCTTTATTGATAACGGAATAACCCAATTGCTCCAAAGACAAGTTCAAAAGTATATACTATCTATTTTCACCTACCATAGACTCTCTACAAGTACTTTCCTCTCTACTACTTCTTTTTCACCACAAAATATATATGTATTATATCATATAATTATTATTTTTCAATAAAAAAGAAACAATTCTAACGAACCATTTCTTTTTCTTCTTTATCAAATAATTCTCTAGTCTTATTACCTTTCTTATCTACTTCAATATTATCTATCTTAGAAGCATAGTATATTGGATTATTATCTTCATAATCAAAGAATAATTCAGCAACATTACTACTAAAAGCAAAATCATTATCTCTTAAATACTCAGTAACTTTTCCTACTACTTCTTCCATATTACTACTATCAAGTTTTTCATCTTCAAACACATCTCTATTATATAATTCAAGAGCTAGTTCCAATGGATTAGTAACAATAGCAGTATTCTCATCTTTATTAAAATATAATAGTCCTAATGGAAAATCTAATAATTCTGCTTTCTCTGGTAAAGTAAATATTTTATATAAATTATTATCTTTAGTCATTTCTAATAAAACTCTTTCTAATAATTCGTCATTACCAAAAGTTGCTCTTAAACGTTCAATTACTGAATAATCAGAATATCCTGGTTGATCCCTTAATTCTCTTAATAGATCTAGAGCTTTAGTTCCACCTACTTTATATAATTTAATTAAGAAATCATAATTATCTAACACTTCAGTAGCAACCATAGTGAAATCTTCAATAAATCTTTCACTTGATTCAGCCCAACACATAGGATCTCCATCATAGAATAATACATCTTTATAGCTATTAACTGTATTTAATAATTCACTTTTCTCTTCATCATTTAATCCTTTAAGAACTTCTGTTTCATAATTCTCATTCAATTCCCCAGTAGTTAAATGATCAAATATGGCATCGATTAAGACAATATTTTTATCATCTCCATCTTCATATTTAATAGAATCATTAAATTTTTCAATAACCGCTTGTTGCAATTTTAAAAGTCTATTAACAGCATTGTTTTTCTTATCTTCAATCCTCATAATAACCCTCCTAAACTTCATTTATATATTCAAGTAATCTTAAGAATAAATTAACATAATCTTTTGATAATCCTTCTTTCTTAAGCTTACGAATAGCAATTCTCTTCTTACTATTAGCTTCATTGTCAAACATAATAGCAGCAATTTTCTCTTTTGTATAAGTTTCAATTTGTAGATCCATTAAGATACTATTAACATCATCATTAATAAGTCTAGCTGCATCTATTTCAATATCTTTACCTCTACAGTTTATCGTTAATTGTCCAATTGTAGGTATATCTTTAATTTCAACTACAAAGTCATTACCATCTACATAATTCTCACTAGTTATTTTATCTGAATTAAAATAAATAGTAACATTTTCAGCTTCCTTAGTATTTCTAAATACCATTTTATAGTTTCTCTTTTCAGGAGCTATACCACTTTTTCCTTCAATAGATCTAATAATAACAGTATAGTTATTTCTCAAATAGTTATAGTCAATTGAAGTTTTTAAGTAATAACCTTCTTTATATAAAGAAGTTACTCCATCATCTTCGTAAAGAGTATAAGTATTAGAAACTCCTGGGAATATTTGTATTTCTAAATCAGTAGGAAGTCCTACATTTTGATAATCACTTCTATTACTTAAAGGTATAATACTACCGGCATGAGCAAATATTGGATAATCTTCCTCCTTAAAGAAAGATATATATTTCTTATTTCCTGGAAATTTCTTACCAGTAACAAAATCATACCAAGTACCATCAGGTATAAAGAATCTATGTACTGTACGCATCATAGTCTTATCAGCTTTATCAAGTATAGGGCATACTAATAATTGTGATCCAAAATAGTATTGATTTCTATATAATGAATCATCATATACCCACATATAATTGTAATAGAATGGTTGAATAAGAGGTGTTCCAGCACGAGTATAGTTATAAGCTTCAGTATATAGATATGGTATTAATCTATGTCTTAATCTCATATAATCAGCAGCAATATTAGCTGTTTGAGCATCCCATACCCATGGTTCCTTCTTATAATATGGGCCTCTTGCACCATGGAATCTAAAGATTGGAGAGAAAGTAGATAATTGTAAGTATCTAACGTATAATTCCCCTTCTTCAATACCACCGTGGTTACCAGCAACATCATGACTCCACCAACTAACACCAATATTAGCAGCGTTCAAATATAAGAAAGGTATTTTCTTCAAATTATCCCAGCTTATTGCTGAACTACCTCCATATATTACTGGATATCTATGAGGTGCAATAACACTACCACGTCCTAGAATCATACCACGTTTATTATTGTTACGTCCTGAATCTAAGAACATGTAATGGTCTAATGCCCATAATCTTACAACATCATTCTTTCCAGTTGAATCATTCCAGAAGAAATCTACTCCAACTGATTCTAATGGATGTAAGAATACTTTAAATAATACATCTAATAATTTAGGATTTAATGGATCAAATTCAATAATTGCTCCACTTGTAACCCCTAAATACTCTGAAGCTTGTTTATAAAAAGCTTCATGTGGATAAATACCTTCTGTAGGATTAACAGAAAGTCCTACACGAATACCTCTCTTATGGAATTCATCTATCATAGCTTTAGGGTCCTTAATAAGAGTAGTATTAAATGTATATCCATTCTTTAAATCTCTAAATTGACCAACATTTCTAATATGCCAATCATTATCAAATAACATAACTGCTAAAGGAATCTTTTTACGTTCAAAATTACGAATAAGTTCATGTAAATCCTTATCATTATATTGAATATTCCTACTCCACCAGTTACCTAATGCATATCTAGGAGGCATTGCTGGTGGCCCAGTCATTTTAAAATAATCAAATAGAGCTTGTTTGAAATCTCTATCATACATAAATACATAAATATCTATATGATCTTTAGGTGGTTCAGCAAGTGTACCATCTTCCATAATAATTTTACTTTTAGAATCATCAATAGAAGCAAAACCATCTAAAGAATATAATCCCTTTTGTAAATTAACAGGAATATTAACATCTACTCCTACCATATTACCTAGCATATTACGGGCTTCTGGATGTCCATAATACCAATCTTTAGCACGATCTCTATCACGAGATAATAATGTGATTTTAAGATTTTTCATAGGATCAACTTTATTACCTACAAAAGGTTGCCCTTTAATATAATTAAGAGCTAAGTATTTAGTAGTAACCTCAACGATATTAGCATCTTGTCTAACGGAAAAATCAGCTAATCCGATATTTCTTTTGCGGATTAACTGTGTAGGTCTATCAACAAATTGTCCAGCAGCAGAATACTCTAATCGAATTACACGTTCACTAATTATAGAAATTCTATAATTACTACCTAGAACTATGGCCTTAGCATCACTCTTAGCTTTTGTATAATTCACTTCAAACTGTTTTCCAAGTGGATACATACCAAACACTTCCTCATTATTCTAATAACATAATACCATAAATAAAGAAATTATAAAAGAAAAAAGAGTATTAAATACTCTATTTTTCCAAATATCTTACAGCATATTCTTCTAAGGTAATATCCTTATCATGTATCTCTTTTGCTAGTCTTTTACCAACATATCTATAATGCCATGGTTCTGCTCTAAAGAGAGTCATATGCTCATATTTCTTTTCATATCTAATGATATAACCATATTTATAACTATTTTCTAACATCCATTTATATTCTTTACTAGCAGCAAATGTCTTATTACTTTTACTAGCTACATCTATAGCAAGTCCTGTTTGATGTTCACTAAATCCAGGAGCAGCAACATATTTTTCTACATAACTATCTCCATACCATTTTCTATAAAACTCCTGAGTATCTATTTGATCATCATAACTACGATATGCTGAATTAATATAAATACTAAGTCCGTCCTTCTCACAAGCTTTACTCATCTCAATAAAAGCATCTAAGGCTTCTTTTCTAAGTTTCATTCCTTTATCTTCGGCATACTTAGTACTAATCTCAACTAATTTTGGATTATACTTCTTATTTAAATATCTATGTTTATTAACAACCATATCAATATCATAATTTTTTTCTTCTATCGCATCAGTATATGGTTCTTTATCTAAATCCATATTAACATAAATAATTGTATCTTCAGTACTTTCTCCAGTACTATCAGCATACGCCTCATATCTATCATAATTCCTTATTTTAGCAAAATCATAAGAAAAATACTCTTCAATATATCTTACTCTATCTCTTTTACCAAATTCTGTAACTTCTTCATCATTTCCATGACTAAGTATTAATGATATATCAGAATCAGTATACTTTTTCTTTATTAGAGTATTAATATTTTGAATTAAATGTTTTTGATTTTGATACTTAATTTTCTTATATCTTTTAAGATTCTTTTCCTTATAATGAATACTTTCAAAAGCAGCATTTAAAGTTTTATTCTCTCCTACAGTTTTAATATAATCTTTCTTAAAATGAAATAATATATAATTACTAGCTCTTTCACTATAACCATATCTTTTTATATTATTAATCTCATATCGATAAAAAATGAATATTACTAGTATTATTCCTAGAATAATGCCTAATACTTTTAATATTCCAATATAAGGTTCTTTTAATTTATACTTTCTTCTAGTAACTGTTCCCATAAAATCACCTACTATATATAAAGTATAACATAATTTGTGGTATAATATTAACAGAAAAGAGGAGAATGTATGCGCGCATTAGTATTATCAGGAGGAGGAGCTAAAGGATCCTACCAAATAGGTGTTTGGAAAGCTCTAAAAAAATTAAATATTAAATTTGATATAATTACAGGTACTTCAAGTGGTGCTTTAAATGGAGCTATCTTAACACAAAATGATTATCGTAAAGCTAAAAAATTATGGAAAAAGATAAATAATAAAGTATTATTTGGGGATGACGCAGTAGAATCTACTAATAATATAGATATATATAAGATGTATGCCAAAGAATTCTTTAAAAAAGGTGGCATGGATGTAACAGATTTAGAAGCTCTTATAAATGATGCAATTAATATTAAAAAATTATATAATTCAAAAACTAAATTTGGTCTAGTTACTTATAATTTATCAAAGAAAAAAGTTTATGAATTATCTAAAGAAGAAATTGCTAAAGATAAAATGGCTGATTATTTAATGGCTTCTGCTACTTGTTATCCAGCCTTTCAAAAGAAGGATATTGAGGGATTAAAATATATAGATGGTGGCTATTATGATAATTTACCTGTTAATTTAGCTATTAAATTAGGAGCAGATGAAGTAATTGCTGTTGATTTAAGAGCTCCAGGAGTTAAAAGAAAATTACCTAGTAGAAAGAATATTACCATTATACGTCCTAATAATAAGCTAACTAGTTTCTTAAACTTCTATCCTGAAGGAGCTAAAAGAAATATGGCTTTTGGTTATAATGATACTATGAAAGTATTTAATAAATTAGAAGGAAAAAGATATACTTTTAGAAAAGGAGAATTAAAACAAAACAGTAAAACTTATATAGATACTTATAGTTATGTAGTAAAAACTATTCTTAATTCTAAAAGATTAGTAAATGATTTTAAGAAACTTAATAAACTACCTAATGTTGATACTGATAGTATTAAAGAAATATTATTTAATGATATTATGCAATCTACCGGACATCATTTAGGTCTAGATGAGACAAAAATATATAAAGCCAAAAACTTTAATAAAGAAATAATGAAAATAGTAAAAGAATCTATTAAGAATAATAATATAACTAAAGAAATAGATTTATATTTAATGATTAAGAAAGGAAACTATAAAGAAATAAGAAAAAATATTATTTTAAATCATAAAGAAGTATTAAGAGCTATTTATATTTATAGTTTATTTGAGAATTAATGTTTAAATATAGTAATACTAATAAGAGATATCATACTCTAGATTATTATTATAAAAATAGATTCCATGAGAAAGTATTTAAAGTCAGTCTAAACGCTGGCTTTACTTGTCCTAATATTGACGGTACTAAAGGTACTGGAGGCTGTATATATTGTTCTAAAAGTGGTAGTGGCGACTTTGCTGGAAACGAAAAAGAAAGTATAGAAAAACAATTTATAAGTATTAGGGATATGATGTTAAAGAAGTGGCCTAAAGCTAAATATATTGGTTATTTTCAAGCTCATACTAATACATATGCTCCTGTAGATAAGTTAAAAGAATTATATGAGGCTATTCTAAAACAAGATAATGTTATTGGTCTTAATATTGCTACTCGTCCTGATTCTATAACAGATGAATGCCTAGATTATTTAGAAGAATTAAATAAAAAGACTTATTTAACTATTGAATTAGGATTACAAACTATTAATGAAAAGACTTCTAAACTGATAAATAGATGTCATTCTCTTAAATGTTTTGAAGATATGGTTAAATCATTAAGAAAAAGAAATATTGATGTAGTAGTTCATATTATTAATGGCTTACCATATGAAACTAAAGAAGATATGTTAGAAACAGTAAAATATTTAAATAAATTAGATATTCAAGGTATTAAAATACATATGTTAAGTATTCTAAAAGATACTCCTATTGAAAAACTATATAAAAGCAAAAAATTACATGTTCTAACTAAAGAAGAATATATAGATATTGTTATAGATCAATTAGAATTATTAAGGCCAGAAATAGTAATACATAGAATAACTGGAGATCCTAAACTAGATGATTTAGTTGAACCAGATTGGTTAGTAAAAAAGTTCTGTGTTTTAAATGATATTGATAAAGAAATGGTAAGAAGAGATTCTTATCAAGGTAAAAAAGTATGAATATAATTTATTATTTTATAATTATTAACATTATTTCTTTTATATTTTATGGTTATGATAAGTATTGTTCTATAAAGAAACTATGGAGAATTAGTGAATATCACCTACTTGCTCTAGGTCTTATTGGTGGAGGAATAGGTTCATTACTTGGAATGATAATATTTAGACATAAAACAAAAAAACCAATATTTAAAATATTGGTTCCTCTATTTATTATAATTAATATAATTACTTATATTTGTTTATCTTAAGTATTACGTTTATGTAATACTTTTTTCTTTAGTTTTATAAAAGCTAGTATTATAAACAATAATAAGAACATAATAATAGGCATAAATGCTCTATAAGTAAAGTAATTATGATAATTAGAATGTTCTGCTAAGAAAAGATATCTAATAAATGGTATTGTACAAATAATAAGTAAATAAATATAATTTAATCTATTCTTTTTCTCTTTTAACATATAGAAGAATGCTAATAAGCCAAGTATTATAAATACATATTTAAATACATATAAATCATATGGGAATACATAATGTAATACTCCATATATACTAGCTCCAAATACTGCTAATCTTCCTTGGTCTCCACTACCGACTCTAACTTTCATAGGTTCAAGAACATGTTCTTTAAAACCTCCACCATAATGAATACATAGTATTATCCATTTAACAACATATGATAGGATTCCTCCTAATAACCATAACATAACATAACGGAATAATAATCTAAATTTCAATTTCTTACCATCTAATATATGTAAATATATATAAATGAATAATGGTATAGTAACTGGTAATGTACCACATGATAGCATATCAAAACAAGCTGTTAAAACTCCATTAGCGAGGAATAACAAATCAACATTCTTACTCTTCTTCTCATACATTTTAATTATTATGATTGAACTAATCATTGTAATCATAAATACATGGAAGAAATTATCACATCTAGAAGCCATAAACAAGTTAATACATACAGCTCCTATAGTAAATAAAACAGCTAATAATTTACTATGTCTAAGTAAATTAATTAATAATATTAAGAAAGCTATCATTAAAGCCAAGAAATATAAAATAAATATAGTATCCATAGTAAAGAATGTAAGTAACGGCTTTAATATTATTAAATGTCCATTCCAATATCTAGAATAATCAGAATCCATCTCAATATCTTTGAAATGACCACCATTAGTCATTTTATGCATTAATTGAGAATCTTTATTCATCTCAATAAATCCCTTTACTGGATGTCTATTATCCTCTAAATATAAAATACCTAGATGATAGAAATCTCCTGGAATATCAATCATAGTATGTCTATTTTTAAGTACATCTAGATTGCCATATAAATCTTTAAAATACTCCTGATAATGAGGTTCAGACTTTATAATATTAGCTTTAACTCTATTATTAGGGATACTCTTCTCAATTATTAATAATAAAGATACTACTAATAAAATCCCAAAAAAGGTAGTTAAATATCTAAATAATAGATTTTTAGCAAAAAGCTTTTTAATTGTTTTCATTATATCCCTCCATATAAGAATTAAAGTATTTATATCTACTATTAATCCAATCTACTAATACTTTAGAAGTAGCTTTATACTCTGTCTTATGCCAAAACTCATTATTGTAAGTACCAGATTTATATAGATACTTTATTTTCTTATTTAAATTAGTTATTTCTTTTTTATAAACATCTCTTCCGACACTATTCCATATATCAATAACTTTATCATTGAATTCATCTATTTGTAACAACTCATAGAATAATGCACTAGCTCTTTCCTCTCCAGCAAAATTATTCTCTCTTATAGGAAAAAATTTAGTATTAGCATATTGAGGCCTTAACCCATATCCAATATCACAGTCCCATATAGGACCAATATGAATCTTGTCTTCATAACCATCCATATAAAAGAACAAACTAGAAATTAAAGCATCACTATTTTCAGCAAACTCTGAAATAATATAATATTTAGCAAAAGAATCTATATCAATTATTTTCTCTAATTCATTATAATCTCTATTACGAATTGCTTCTTCCATAGTATTATATTTATTCATAAAGACTTTCATATCTTCATAAGCACTTTCGCTTTCACTATCTTTTAAAACTATATGATCATTAAAAGTATTAGAGATAGCCACATCTTCTTCTTTTTCTGCTTTATAATAAGAATTATCTAACTCCATTATAATAGCTTTATCATCTTTTAAATCAACTACACTCTTGTTAATAGCTACTTTAGGAGTAACATAATAATTACCTATATAATTGTCATCAATATATAAATCAACAAATTTTCCTGTAAAACTATAATTTAATTTCATATTCTTAGCTACACTGTATGAGAAATCATTCTTAAGTAAAGAACTATCAGTAGCGTTAGCAAGTAATATAAATTTCTTACCTTCAGGTAATCCAAGTATACTAGTCTTATCATCAAAAGCAATTTGATAAGGCTTTTTCTTTAGATTCCAAGTAAAATTGCCTCTACCTTTAATCATAACATCTTCATATTTTTCTTTTTTACCATTATCTATAATTAACATATTATTACCAAAATACTTTTTATCTTTACTATGTTTATTAATATAATTAATATCTGTATCTTTAAGATTAATATTAATAATAGGAATGTCATTATCTACATAATAACCATTATTTGCAAAATAAAGAATAATATATATCCCTAATAATATTAATAAAACAATAATTATTCTTTTCTTCATAAATATTCAAATAAAAAGAAAATTAAATTTTCTTTTTACCTTCCTTTTCAGCTAACTTAATCATAGATAAAGCTACAAGTAATACCATAATTGGTAATAATATATAAAATAGATTAGTAAGCGTCTGTGGATTAGTTAAGACATTAGGTATTATTTGTAATTGTCCTGTTACTTTTTGATAAGAACCATCTAATATTTCATCTTTATAATTAATATCAATTAAATCAATACCATCAGTATAATTTTCATTCTTAGTTCCTTCTAGGTCAAAACTCATTAATTCTACTTCTTTTCCATTAGTTGCATAATTATCATTAAGATTAAAATTATATTTCTTAGTACCATTCATGTTTTTAACCTCTTCTGGTAAAGTAATATTAGAAATCTTAAAGTTTGGTAAATCCATATCGAAAGCTACACTACTCATTTCATACATTGAAGTAACATATAAATGACAAGTAGTCTTTTTACCATAATTAATTACTTTATCATTACATTTTAAAGTAAATTGAGGTCCTTGATAATTCAATTGATAAAAATGTGGGAAAACACCTGGTGTATATAAACCATCTTCAAATAATTCAACCCTCCAATAGGCATTTTCCCCATTTATTTCAGGAAAAATTAAATTTTTATGAGGTCTTCCTGTATATACTAAAGATGAATATTCTAAATTTCTATTTTTATCATAAATGTAAATAGATATATCACTTTCTACAGTATTATCAAAATGAATAACATCATTAGTAGTAAATATTTGTCCATTAGTTATTTCTGAATTATTATAAAACTTGTATTTTTCATCATAACTAATAAATTTCATATTATAAATATAATACTTATTTCTACCATCAGGAGAGTTAATATACTGGTCAGTAGATTCTACTCCACTTAAAAATACTTTCTTCTGGATCGTATATGAATGAAGAGCATCAGTTAAAGCTGCCATATTACCATTTATTGAACTATCATCAACATAATAATTATTATCTACTCTGTTTCCATCAATATATATGTGATAAATTTCATTCCAACTACTATATCTTGTATGGAATTTTACTACATCCCCAGAATTAAGAATAACATTTTCTGAACTAGTCATAAGATCATCATAAAAGTTTACTTCTTTAGCATAAACAATAGATGGAATTAAAAGAATTGCTGCTAAGAAACATAATATATATTTTTTCATAATACCACCTCTAATTATGTTTTTTCTTTCTTTCAAATATTTTTATAACAATTAGATTAATTGATAAAATTATTATCGGAAACAATATATATAATAAACTAGATAAAGTCTTTGGATTAGTTACATTAGGTATTATATTCAAATCACTTTCTAACTCTTCATAATCACCTTCATAAACTGTATCTTTATAATTTATATTTGTAATCTTAATATCATCAGTATAATTCTCATTCTTAGTACCTTCTAAGTAAAATGACATTAATTCCATTCCCGTATCTAAATTAATATTTTCATTTATTTTCAAATTATATTCATTACTGCCATTAGTACTTTTAATATTAGAAGGATATTCTATATCAGAAACTTTAAAATTAGGTATATTTAGATTAAAGGATACTTCTTCTAATTCTTCAACTGCTGTTACAGTAACAAAACATCTAGTTTTTTTACCATAGTCAATTGATTTATCTTTACAAGTTAGTTTAAACTCTGGAGATACATAATTATATGGCTTAAAGTGTGGGCAAACAAGTCCATAACCACCATCATCAAAGAAATCTACTTGCCACATAACGTCTTTACCTTCATATTGTGGAATAATTTCTACATGTCTTCCCCAAAATCTATCTATTAGATTATTATCTAATCCATAGTAATAACTATCTTGTACAAAGGTTGGTATAAATATAACATCTCCTGATTTATATAAATGTTTTTGTTTCATTTTACTTAAATTATGTATTGTTGCTCCTTCTGGTACTCTTATTAAATAGTAGTTTTGATAAAAATAATTACTCCAGCCACCAGCTTCATTTCTATAAAGCATATCAGAATCAGCCGTATAACTATTTATACAATTTTGTGTAGTAATAGTTGAACATATTTCACCTATTTGTTCACCATCTACAAATAAAAATGTTCTTGTTTCATAATTACCAGAAAAGTTCATTACATCTCCAGAATGTACTTCCTTCATTTCAGCATCAGCAGCATAATATTCAATTTTAACTTCGCTATCAAAATTATATTCTTTTCCTAAAACCATTATAGGAAAAAGAAAAATCATAAAAGCAAATAATAATCCTTTTACTTTCATAAATCCACCTCATTATCATATATAATAATTATATAATAATAAACAAATTTTTTAAAGTGTTTATAAAAACAATGCAATTAAATGCATTGTTTTATCTAAAATAAATATCTTTTCCCTTGTATCACTCTACGTTCATTAACTTTATTTAATACAAGTAGGATCACTAAAACAATTATTGGTAATAAGATATACATAAGATTTGTTAATGTCTTTGGATTAGTTAAGATATTTGGTAATATTTGTAAGTTACTATCTACACTATTAGAAGTACCTTCAATTATTGAATCCTTATATTGAATATCTATTACATTAACTCCATCAGTATAATTCTCATTTTTTGTACCTTCAAGATTAAAGCTCATTAATAGAACTTCTTTTCCATTATCAGCATATTTATTATCTAATTTTAAATTATAGTTCTTACTACCATTTACCATTTCAACTTTATTAGGAACATTAACATTAGAAATCTTAAAATTAGGTAGATCCATATCAAAAGCTATATTTTTCATGTTATACATTGAAGTAACATATAAATGACAAGTAGTCTTTTGACCATACTTTATTACCTTATCATCACATATTAATGAAAAACTTGGTTCAACATAATCAATTTCATAAAAATGTGGACATATTTCAGAACCATACATACCGTCATTAAATATTTCTACTTTCCAATAAACATCTTTACCATCCTTTTTAGGTACAATATAAGAAAAATATTTTTCGTCATCATTAGTACCTACTTCTTCAAGTAAGTCTTTATTCTTATCATAGAAATATAAGTTTGAATAGCCGTTTTCTTCATTTAAGATAATTATATCCCCTGATTTAAAATAATCATCTTCTGTAATATCGGAAGCTTTATATACATTAGCATTTTCATCATAATCATAAAAGTTTAGAGTATGTACATATCCAATAGAATTTACATATGAATAAATTTGGCTGGTTGCTAACATTTTCTTATTGAAAGTATATGAACTAGCTGTTGATTTAGGTGAGCATCCTTCTCTAGTATAATAATCGTTTGTTAAATAATTATCATTATAAGCTAGACGATAAAAATAATCATAACATCTATCATAATTAAAAGTAATTGTATCACCTGGTTCTATAAAAGGATCAAATTCTTCCCAGATACCAAAAGGAGAAGTTACTTCTATAGTTTTAGCTGAAACAACAACTGGTAACAAAATCACTAATAACATTATACTTAATAATATTTTCTTCACTATATCACCTCATATCATCTATAATGATTATATAATAATAAACATTTTTTTAAAAGTGTTAATTTAAAAAACCAATGTTTTTTAACATTGGTTTTCTATTTAATATGGCAAATAATTACTTCCTCCATATATAACATAACTATTTTTTTCTTTATTTAATATAATAATAGTTTTCTTTTCTTCTTTCTTAGCAACACTTTCTTTTATAGTCTTATAATTATATTTAATTGTTACATCACCAGTGATTGCTACTGTATTACCATAATCATATAAATCAATTATTTTAAGAGTAGCATTATAATTTGTATAAGCTCCATTCTTAGTTCTTCTTAATAAATTGTTATAGTTAGCAGTAATACCTGATATTTTATTTTTATCAGTAGTAAAATAATTACTTACTTCTTTAAACTCTTTTTTATCATTAGCAGCAGTATAAATATCTTTATATGCATTTTCTATAAACTTAGTTGCTTTTTTATTTGTACTAGGAACAGCAATAGTATAAGTAATTGTATATACTTTACCTTCATATTTGGTTTTATAAGTATAATTACCTTCTTTACTGGCACTATATTTACCATAAGTACCAATTTTATCTTTTACTTCTTTTCCTTTATTAGTAACTATTACTTCATATTCCCCTCTTAAAGCATTCTTAATAGTATAAACATCTAGTTCAACATCATCAATACTTGTACCATATGAAGCTCCTTTATGTTTAACAATTACATTTTCCTTTTCACTCTTTTTATCTTTTAATTTTTTTCCATCAAAAGTAAGTGATGATCCTTTAGGAACAGCCACTTGTATATTACCATTATAGAATGTTTCATCATAAACATACCATTTATTATCTACTTCTATTGTTTTAAAAGTAAAGTTACTAGTATTGTTTACTTCATATGTAACATTAACAAGCTTCTTTCCATTAGCATCTTTATACTCTTTAGTCTTTTCTTTTAATTTATATTTTTTAACATCTTTAACTAATAACCCTTTTTCTTCAGCTAATTTAGCAAAAGCATTTTCTGAGAAATATGAGTCTTCGTGATAAAACAATTCTTTTGTTCCTTTAAAGTCAGCACTAATTAATTTCTTTAACATAGCTTCACTAACTTTTTCAGGTGATCCATTATTATTACCACATCCTGTTAACATAAATGGCACTAATAGTAAAATTAGTAATAATAATATTTTCTTTTTCACATTAACACCTACTTCTTTTCTTTTATAGTATCAGCAATAACTTCACTAGCAGTTACTAAACTTTGTAATTCACTAGGTACAATTATCTTAGTAGCATTACCATTAGCAACATCTACCATAGCTTCATAACTCTTTAATTTTAATACAGCTGCATCAGCTTTAGCATCTTTAATTAATTTTAAACCTTGAGCTGTTGCTTCTTGAATAGTAATAATAGCTTGAGCTTCACCTTGAGCTTTTCTAATTTCTGCTTCTTTATGAGCATCTGCTCTAAGGATAGTACTTTCCTTTTCTCCTTCAGCTATTAAGATAGCAGCTTTCTTCTCACCTTCTGCTCTAAGAATAGCTTCACGTCTTTCACGTTCCGCTCTCATTTGTTTTTCCATAGCTTCTTGAATATCTCTAGGTGGAAGAATATTCTTAACTTCTACACGATTAACTTTAATTCCCCAAGGATCAGTAGCCTCATCTAAGATACTTCTCATCTTAGTATTAATAACATCTCTTGAAGTTAAAGTTTCATCTAATTCTAATTCACCAATAATATTACGTAGAGTTGTAGCAGTTAAATTTTCAATTGCATTAATTGGATTTTCAACTCCATAAGAATATAATTTAGGATCAGTTATTTGGAAATAAACAACTGTATCTATTTGCATAGTAACATTATCTTTTGTAATAACTGGTTGTGGAGCAAAGTCTTTAACAATCTCCTTTAAACTAACGTTATTAGCAACTCTTTCAATAAATGGAATTACATAATGTAATCCTGTTTGCATAGTTCTATGAAAAGCTCCTAATCTTTCAACAACATATGCTTTTGATTGTGGAATAATTTTAATTCCAGAAATAATTATTAATAATACAACAATTATAAATATAATATAACCCATTTCTATTTCTCCTCTCTTTCAACAATAAGTTTAACCCCATCAATTCCTTTTACTATAACCTTATCATCTACATCAAATTTTTCATCACTACAAGCTGTCCAATAATTACCAAGTACTTTTACTTCTCCATAAGAATTCTTAGTAATTTTTTTAGTAACAACTGCTTCTTTACCAATAACTCGATCAGAATTAGTAGCTTCTAAACTAGTTCCTCTTAATTTCCTAACAATTGGTTTAGTTAATAGTAATACTAAAGCTGAGACAATTGTGAAGACAATTATTTGGATTAGCAAAGAATCAGTAAAGTGTGCTGTTATCATAGCAGCAACTGCTCCAATTGCAAACCAAATAGTTACTAAATTAACTGTAATGATTTCAATAAATAATAAGACTATAAATGTTATAAACCATGCAGCAAACATTAAACTCACCTCTAAGCTTATTATATGTTAAATAGACATATTTTTCAATAAAATTCCTTGTTTATTGCCCCTAAATATACTATAATGGTAATAAGATAGGAGTTTTATATATGAAAAAGCTATCATTAAATAAAAAAGAAAATAAAATAATCTCCATTACCTTAGCAGCATGGGGAATTATTATGATTGCTACTGGACTTCTTATGGCTCCAAAAGAACCTATAATTAAAACTTCATATAAAGTTTCTATTAATGAAGGACAAGTAATGCAATTTAAAACTAATGAAATTAAATTAAAAGATATTGAGTTAGAGATAAATACACCACTTAGTGTTGATATAAAAGATTATCTAGAGGATTATAAGAGTATAGATAATTCTATTCTTAAATCATTAAAATTAGATACTAGTGATGTTAATGTAACTCAAGCTGGTAAATATACTTATACTATTACTTATAAAAAGAAAAAATATACCGGAACAGTTACTATTAAAGAAAAAGAATTACCTAAAGTAGATATAAAACTAAGAAATCTTACTTTATATACTGATGAAGCTGTTCCTACAGAGTTATCTAATTATATAGAAAGTCCTAATCCTATTCCTGATGAAGTAAAACAACATATTACATTGGACTTATCTCAAGTTAGACAAGGAAAAGCTGGTAATTTCAAATATAGTGTTTCTTATAATGGTACTTTATATACTGCCACTATAGAAATTAAAGAAAGACAAAAACCAGTAATACCTCCTGGTGGAGATAATACTGATCCAAAAGAAGATGAAAAACCATCTACTGATACAACAACTAATTCATAATAAAAAAGACCTTATGGTCTTTTCTTTTTTTAGTTTAATCCAATGATTTTATCATCTACTACATCAATTTTCAAATAATTAGGTTCTTTAGGAAGACCAGGCATAGTCATCATATTACCAAGTATTAATGTAATAAAGCCTGCTCCATTATATATATTAATATCTCTAACAGTAACTTCAAAGTCTTTAGGTACTCCTAATTTCTTTTGATCATCTGATAAAGAATATTGTGTTTTAGCTATACATATAGGATAAGTTTCTAACTTATTCTTTTTTATTAATTCAAGTTTCTTTTTAGCTTCATCACTATAATTAACCTTACTAGCTCCATATATTTCTTTTGTAACAATTTCAGTCTTTTCCTCAATAGAAAGATTATCTTTATATAATAATTTAAACTTATTATCTTTTTTAACGGCTTTTAAGACTTCTTTTGCTAAGTCTTTTGCTCCATCTCCACCTTTATTATAAACATCATTTATACATAGAATAATTCCATTATCCTTACATATTTTAACTAATTCAGCTACTTCTTTCTTAGTATCAGTATTATAAGTATTTAAAGTAACTATTACTTCTACTCCATATTTCTTTAAATTATCATAATGCTTTTTTAGATTAGCAAATCCTAATTTCATAGCTTCTATATTTTCTTCAAATATATTATCTTTTGCTACTCCACCATGATATTTTAAAGCCTTTATTGTTGCGACTAAAACAATAGCATCTGGACTAAGTTTAGCTTTACGACATTTAATATCTAAGAATTTTTCCGCTCCTAAATCAGCTCCAAAACCAGCTTCAGTGATTACATAGTCTCCTAAAGATAAAGCTGTTTTAGTAGCAATAACGCTATTACAACCATGAGCTATATTAGCAAAAGGTCCTCCATGTATTATGGCTGGATTTCCTCCCATAGTTTGAACTAAATTAGGTCTAATAGCTGTCTTTAATAATGTAGTCATAGCTCCTTCGATACCTAATTCATGAGCTTTTACAAATTCACCTTTACTATTATAACCAATAATTATATTACCAAGACGTTTCTTTAAATCTTCAAAGTCTTCTGCTAAACAGAATAATGCCATTATTTCACTAGCTGCTGTTATATTAAATGTTTCTTTTCTATTCTCTAATTCTACTCTTCTTAACGCTCTATCATTAACATCTAAACATCTTTGAAATATAACTTCTTGAATATCTAGCCTATTACCAAAATATATATGATTATCAATAGCAGCACATAATAAGTTATTAGCTGCTTCTATTGCAGCAAAATCCCCAGTAAAATGAAGATTAATATCTTCCATTGGTACTACTTGAGAATAACCTCCTCCAGTTGCTCCACCTTTCATACCAAATACTGGTCCCATAGATGGTTCTCTTAAAGCTAAGACACTATTCTTACCTAACTTACATAAAGCATCGCTTAGCCCAATACTAACAGTAGTCTTACCTTCCCCAAATGGTGTAGGACTAATAGCAGTTACTAGAACTAATTTCCCATCTTTTTTCTTTCTATAATTCATAATCTTAGCCATATCACTACCATATAACATTAAATCTTTTTCTTTTAATCCTATTTTAGCAGCAATATCCCTAATATCTAATCTTTTATACTTTCTTGCTATATCTATATCCATCATGTTAATCACCTCGACCTATATTATAGCACAAACTAATTTTTTAACCTAATAAAAACGCCCACTTTAAATATTTTCCCTAAAGAGAAATAATTTTTTCTCCTATTTTTTCATTTAAAAACGCTAAAAGTACGATTTGCCAATAGTTTTTTTACATGCTATTCTACAAACCGTTAAGAAAAAAAGGAGGGATAATATGAAAAAAATCAAGTTTTTCTTAATACTATTAATTGCTTTAATGTTAGTACCTTCACTATCAGTTAAAGCAGCGACTACAAGATTCTATGAAGGAGAATATATACAAGGTATATGGATGAATAAATATAATCCAAATGATAAAACAATTTATTATCAAAAAGCCCGTTTCTTTAGAGAAACAGGCACTAATGATCCTGCTTATTGTATACAAGCTTTTGAATTCTTTAATGAGAACTCTACTTATACAAGCAGTACAACCTATAATATTCAAGAAAGAGCTTCTCTATTAGCCCATTTTGGATATGGTTATAAGAATCATACCGATCCCAAATGGTATGCTGTTACACAACTTATGATATGGCAAACTAGTGATCCTTATGGAGACTACTATTTTACTGATTCATTAAATGGTAATAGAATAAATGCTTATCAAGCTGAAATGAATGAAATCAATAATTTAATAAACGATTATAATAAATTACCAAGTATAGCTAATAAAACCTATGATTTAGTAGAAGATAATACTATTACTATTACTGATACTAATAATGTTATTTCTAAATATAAAACTACTAGTAACTTTATAACTATTAATAATAATGAAATAACAATAAGTGACTTAAAAGAAGGTAATTATGAAGTAATATTTACTAGAGAGGATCCTATCTATAATAAATCTCATGTTTTTTGGAAATCAGATACATCACAAGATTTACTAGAAGTTGGAGATATTCCTAATAAAGAAATTAAGATTAAGATTAATGTTCAAAAAACAGATATTAATCTAACTAAAGTAGATGCTGATACTAAAGAAAGTATTCCTCAAGGTAATGCTTCTTTAGATGGAGCTTTATATAATTTATATGATTCTAATAATAATTTTATAGATACCTTAGAAATAATAGATGGTACTGCTACTATTAATAATATTAATTATGGAACATACTACTTAAAAGAAGAAAAAGCAGGAATTGGATATAATATAGATCCTAATACATATGAAATAACTATATCTAGGGAAACACCAAGTATTTCTAGAATATTAGAGAATAAAGTAATAAAAGCTCTAGTAAATATAAATAAACAATATGGTGATTCTAATAATATGAATAATGAACCAAGTATTAATTTTAATCTCTATAATAGTAAAAACAATCTCTTTGCAACTCTAACCACTAATAGTAAAGGTA
>JAEEGL015823666.1_pt1 | contig 41185 bp, 26 predicted proteins | sample 9134231 | NCBI WGS metagenome assembly JAEEGL01 (sample SAMN16246548, study PRJNA631951) | gut metagenome | biome: gut microbiome; feature: rumen; material: fiber-attached | host: Bos | place: Iran: Karaj | collected 2018-10
AGCCTTTGTAGTTGTAGAACCAGAGGCCAGACCAAGGAAAACAGGACCGTGAGTCTTTTTAAGATCTCCGCGTTTTGCCTTCTGCTCTGAATGGCGTACCTGGAACTCATCAAGTTCAGCCTGATTTTTAAAGAGTGGTTCAAGACGCTGAACTTCAGAAAGTTCTGCACCTACGAGATTTTTAAGATTGTCGCGGAACTCGCTGATTGTCGGGAATTTAACGTCAGAATTGTCAAACTTTCTTTCAGCACCAAAAGCACAACCGCTTGCAACGAAGAGCTGGCTGTCTTCCGGAACAATAATTTCATCATCTTTAAGTTTAAGGGTTTCAATAAAGCGCTGTCTAAGCTGGTCCAAAAAGTGCAAAGGACCACCAAGGAATGCAACGTGACCACGAATCGGCTTACCGCAGGCAAGTCCAGAAATTGTCTGAGAAACAACAGCCTGGAAAATAGAAGCTGCAATATCTTCGCGGCGAGCGCCTTCGTTAATCAAAGGCTGAATATCAGTTTTTGCAAATACACCACAACGCGCAGCAATCGGGTAAATCTGCTGCATACCTTTTGCAAGCTCGTTCAAGCCCGAAGCATCAGTTTCAAGCAAAGCAGCCATTTGGTCTATGAATGCACCTGTTCCACCGGCACAAGTACCATTCATACGCTGCTCAACACCGCCACGGAAATATGTAATTTTAGCGTCTTCACCACCAAGTTCAATTACAACATCAGTTTGAGGAATCAGCTTTTTAACCGAAGTAGTAGCCGCAATAACTTCCTGAATAAAAGGAATGTTCAACCATTGAGAAACAGAAAGTCCGCCCGAACCAGTTACTTTTGCTGTAATTGTACGGCTTTCTCCGCCTTCAACATTTGCAACAAGAAAATCAAGTGCCTTATTTACAACGGCAATAATCGTGCTTCTTATATCTGCACGGTGACGCTGATAGTCACCATAAATCAATTTATCATTATCATCAAGAACTGCAACTTTTACAGTTGTAGAACCTACATCAATACCGAGTCTTATCGGCAACAAAGTTTTTTCGCTCATAATATTAATTTTAACGGTTATCCCCTACTTAGTCAAACCAACGAACATTTCGCGGATTTTTGTCGTAAACACTTCTGTACTTACGTTAAGCTCCCTCAAAAATGAATTATCTTCAAGCGAGCCAATTACAGCTTCCATTTCTGTTTCGCTGCTATAAACCATATTTCTATAATAATCAGTATAATCTTTTTCGCGAGATTTTAACGAAGCATGATAAATATCATAAGCAACAACAGAAACATCATCTGTAATATTTCGATACAAATCCACAGAAAATTCTTCGATTGGCCGCGAATAAAGCTGCTCCAAAAGGAAAAGCGCATAACGAACTTTATACTGCTCATAATCTGATTCACAAGCCTTATAAAACTGATGAACTTTTTCCCAACTGTTTATTGAGCCGTTTTTAATATTTTGAAACAGCTCGCGGATTTTTTCAGAAGGAATAATCTGACCGCCGGCATTTTCCCATTGAGTATAAAGTGGAAGTTTTCTGATTCGTTCAACCAGTTCCAAAGTTAAAACCTGGCTATTTAAAGCCTCGCAGTATTCCATAAGAGTTCGGGTTGCAAAATATTTTACAATTTTGCGATACATTTTATAGGCTTGAACCGGTTTGCAAATTGGAGCGCCGTATTGTTTCTGGCAAATAGAAGCTTCAAGCACAAATTCCGCAGCCGGATTTTGATGAAGATAATCTTTTGCAATCTGATACTGCCGCTCGTAATTTTCTTCTTTTAAAAGAGGCTTGTAATTAATTGATTTCAAATGATTTAAAGTGAGCCCGATTAATCTATCCAAAGCAGACATAATTTCCTGCATAGTATCTGGAGCAAGCGGATCTGTTTCAATTGCCTGAACTTTTGTTACACGTTTGTCGCGCTTAAGAAATTTATTTTTATTTCTTGTGATTGCAAACATATCATACATAAACCACCAGGCCGGAATAATTGTGATTTGAGAACTACCGTTGTTTCCCGGAGCAACAAGCGCAAAAGGATACGGAATATCAAGTTCATACTGATAACTTCCTTTTGAAACAAGCACAAAAGAAGCAAACCGCGAATTATGCTTAAAATCGCTGCAAAGGCCCGGCCAAAATCCGCGCTTTGCAAAAATCTCGCCGTCCGGTGAACGGCTGTTGTGATTACTTCCAATTGTAGCGCCGGCTGCAATATTACTTTGCCCCATAACAGTTGTTGCAATAAGAAACGAAGAATTATGATGTTGCTCATGGAAAGGAAAAATCAAATTGTTCAAAACTTCGCAGCACGAAACAGTAGAATTATCGCCAAGCACAGAATTTAAAAGCCTTGCGCCATATTTTACCTGACAATTTCTTCCAATCACAAAGCGGATTGCAACAGCCTGATAAAAAACTTTACTTCCAAAGCCCAAAATTCCGTTTACCATTTCAACGCCTTCGCCAATTTGCGAAGGTTCTTCTTCGCTAGACAAAACCGTTATATTTTTGAGCTTAAATGCGCCTTTTATATAAGTTGCCGCGCCAATTTTTGCATCTTTAATAATGCTTGTATTTTTTAGAACTGCATCATCGCCAACAACGCCAAAAGTATTAAGCTCGCCGGAATTTCCTTTTTCAGTTAATTCAACAAAACGTTTTAGCAAATCAGAATCTTCGCGATAATGCGACCAAATATACGCGTCGGCCGGAATCATACTTTCAAAAGGAAGAATTTTGCGGCCTTCATTTTCGTTTGCAACTCCAATCCAAATTCGATGCTCTTCAGGTTCGCCTTTTTTCAAAATTCCGTTTCCAAATTTTGAATGATTTGTACAGCACATTTCCTGAATATTAAAAAGAATTACGCGATTTCCAAGATGATAATTATCAAGATAATTTACATTATGAATTGCACAATCGTTTCCAATAACACAATTGTTGATTTTTGAAGAAATAATTCCGCATTCGAGATGAAGGTCATTATAATTTAGAGTTAATTTTTCAACTTTTCCAAGAATCACAAAACCCGAAAAAAATGATAAATGAATCAAACTCGGGTCAAAGCCGTTTTGTGAATCATCAACATAAAAATTATTCCAGGAAGGATCATCATTATGATTCATATTTTTCTCAAGGATTTTGATTTCCTGAGAAGTAAGGAGTCTTTTTCCAGCAAGAAGTTCTTTTGTGAGCGCAAAATCTGGAAAACCAGCTGATTTTTCGACTTTTACCATAGTTTTTATAGTTTACTCTATATTGTAAAAAGTGGAAAGTAAAAAAAAATTATGCTAGTATTATTTTGATGTTACTGAATAGACCAAAAATTATTACAATTTTTTCATCAATTTTGATTTTGTTTGCGGCAAAAATAAATGCCGCGCCGGTGAATAAAATTCACGAACTTACGTTGGAAAATGGAATGCAGGTTTTTCTGCTCGAAGATTTTACAGATGCCTGCGTTCATATTGAATATGCTTGCCGCGCAGGTTTTTCTTCACAAACACAAAGCAACTGCGGCTTTTTTAAGCTTTATTCAAGAATGATTCAATCAGCAAATCCAGAACTTCAATTTACAGAAGTTCAATGCAACGCAGATTCTTCGCGTTATTTTATAGACGCAAGCCCGGCCGAGCTGGAACAGGTTTTGGCAAAACTTTCGCAAGCAGCTTTTTCTCCAGATTTTTCTGATGAAGTGCTTTCCAAAGAACTTTCAGCTTTAAAAAAAGAAGTTAGCGAAAATGCAAACACAATGTCGGTTTACATAAATGCTGCAATCGACTCAAGAGTTTTTTCAGACGCTCCTTGGAAACATGATTCTGGCATCTATCCGCCGTTTTTCAAAAAAACAACCGAAAAAACTGCGCGAACCACAATCAAACAAATATCTGAGCAATGGTACACTCCAAAAAACAGCGCAATTTTTATAAGCGGAAACATAACTCAGCAAAAAGCGCTTTTAATGCTAAAAAATACATTCGGCCGCTATTATTCAAATTTCAAAACACCAGTTGCAAAACCGGCAGTTCCTGTAAATCGCCAGCGAAAATACGTTTTACATTCACCAGAAATTTCGAGCGAACTTACGCAAATGGTAATTCAATACACAATGCTTGATATGGAACAGGCAGATTTAATGGCACTTGCGCTTGGCTACGAAGGTTCAATTTTCAAACAACAGGTTTTAAGTTTTGAAGAACTAAATATTCCAGGCGATGAATATGTAAATGTTTCAGCCGCGCACAAAAAAGACAGTTCGCGCCTGATTATTCAAACACTTTTGCAACCGCCAGAAAACAAAAAACTTGCAGCTTCAACAAATTCTTATAAACAATCACAATTATTCTTAAAACAAATAAATTTAATTCCACAGCTTGTTCGCCAGGAAGAATTTGAATACGCAAAAAATCAGCTTGAATACAGTTTAAATAGAACGACAGCAGAAAGCGCTTCGCTTATGCAAAATCTTTCTTCGTTTTGGGCGGTTCAACCTTATATTCAGCCAAACGAAAATGATTCAGAAAATTTTGATTCGCCAACCGCAGCCGCAATGATGGAACGAAATCAAAAGCTAAAAGAAAAATCTTTGGCCGAAAACTTAAATTTAATGTCAAACGAAGAACCCTTTATCTTCATCATTTTAAACAGCAAAGATTACAAAACTTATAAAAAATCATATACACAAGCGGGCTTTGAAGAAATAAACGAAAAAAATGCTTCGTGGTATGTGCAGTCAATGTTCAAAGCAATGAAAGAAGAAAAAGAAAACGAAACCCCGCTATATGCCGTTTCGCAAGACGAAGATGATAACAGTTACTATCAACGCAATCTTGATTCAATTGGAAACTTTACGCTTTCAAACGGAATTCAAGTAACAACAAAAACAAATCCGCTTTCTACGCAAACAACGCTTGTTTTGTCAATAAAAGGCGGAAAATACAATTCTGCCGACGACAACGGTTTTGAAGAAGTTATGATAAATCTTCTTGCCGGTTTGATTCAAAAAAATCTTAGAAACACGCAGGAAAAAGGGCTTTTGACCGGCGCTTTTAATGTAAGTTCAGAAACAGCACTTTCGCGCGGGCTTGTTATTATTGAATTTGATACAGAAGATACAGTTGCAGTTTGCAAAACTCTTTCACAAGCAATAGTTTACGGCGAAATTGCACCAGCTGATGCAGATAGAGCAGTTTCTGGTCGCAAATACAGAAAACGCCTTGAAAACGGAACAGCCGCAAATCAAATGTACAGCACTTTGATTCAAAAACTTTACGGAAAAGGCAAAATCGCTTCTGTTTTTGATGCAGAAAAAGAAATACTTTTGGACACAGATTATACAAAGATTCTTTCGGCTTATCCGGCTTTGCTTGACGCTTCGCGCTACAGTTTGATAGTTACGGGCGCTTTGCACGAAAGTTTACAGCAGCAGCTTGAAGAATCACTTGGAATTCTTGCAAACTTTTCTGATAATAATGATTCATCAGAAAATATTATAATTCCCGATTTAAGTTCTGCAAAAAATCTTAGAACAAGAATCAGACACACTTTTTTAACTGATATTCCAGCCGAAAAAGCAGGTCCAATGCCGGCAGTTCTGATTCCAACAAAAGAATTTCTTGACCCGGTTATTTTTGCAGGAATTGCACCACAAGAAATGACAAAACAAGCCGCACTCTACAACGCAGTTTTGAGTTATATAAGCACAAAACTTTCTGATTATTATGACAACACAATTCAATTTCCACGCAATAAAATCAGATTAAGCTCAATTACAGTACAAAATGTAAGCCGAACTCGCGAGCTAGATGCACAATACAAAACAATTATCCAAAAAATCAAAAAAGACCTGGAAACGCTTAATAAAAATGAAAAAACAATGCGGGAAATAAAAAATAATTGGATTCAAACACAAATGAAAGAAACCGGAAGCGACACCGGCACCGCCTTGCTTTTGAACAAAGGCCTTGAACTTTCCGGCGACGCACAAAAAACAAGCTGGTATCTCGAAGAATACAATTTGATTCAAAACGCAACCATACAAGATTTCCTTGAAATAATGGAATACTTTCCAGCCGTTCCAGAAGCACGCATTTATTCAGCCGATTCAAAAAAATAAAAATAGCGCAAATCAAAAATAACGTTTAGAGCTTTTTTGATTTGCGGATTTTACTTCGCAAAAGTGCAACAGCCAGTTATAAGAATTCTTAAAATGTTTTAGGCATAAAAAAAAGCTTTCCGAAAACTCGGAAAGCTTTTAAGTTAGCGGCTGCTGCAGGTTTTGAACCTGCGACACATGGATTAACAGTCCATTGCTCTACCAGCTGAGCTAAGCAACCAGCAGTTCATTGCTGAACGTGAGTATTAATATAATGATATTGAGCATTAGTGTCAATAGCGATAGTGTATCTTTTTTACTTTTTTTGATATATTTTTTTTTATGACAAAAGCGGAAATTAGAAAAGCAATAAAAGAAAAACTCAGCGCAAACGCGGCTTTAATTCCACAAGAGTCAAAACAGCTTTGCAAAATGATTCTGGAGTCTGAAGTTTACGAAACTGCCGCCGCGGTGGCAGTTTATATGGCGCTGCCAGATGAGGCGAATCTCAAACCGATTATTCAAAACGCATTGAGACGCGGCAAAAAAGTGTTTATTCCGCGCATTTTTCCAGGCACGAATTTTATGGAGTTCTATCAGATTGAAACGTCAAACTGCGTAACGCAGGGCAGCTTTGGAATTCAAGAACCGGAACCAAAACAAGAGCTCAGCCTCACAACCTTCCTAAACGAAAATCAAAAAGATTCTGCCAAAACTGCCCCGCTCACTTTACTCGTGCTCGTGCCTGGCCGCGCATTCACAAAACAAGGTAAGCGACTTGGCCGCGGTAAGGGTTTTTACGACATTTACTTTTCGAAACTTCAAAACGCCGGCTATAAAAACATAAGCATAAAAAAATCCGGTGTTTGTCTTTCGCAGCAGCTTTTAACCGAGCTTCCAACCACACCGGATGATATAAAAATGGACTTAGTTTTTTGTGCAGCAGAAGTTTCAAACTAGCTGCTGCGCATAAACCTTTTATTTTTGAAGAATAAACTCAACTCGTCTGTTCTTCCAGTTATTATCCTTATCTTTAGGATTTGCGACAGGTCTTGTACCGCCCATACCTTCAGTCATCAAAACAGAAGCACTTACGCCGCGTTTTGTAAGGTAAGTCTTAATTGCTTCGGCACGTTCCTTTGAAAGAGGTGTCAAAGCTCGACCCCAATCACGAGGATTATCAACTGTTTCCTCTTCCGGATTATCTGTAACTTTATTTGCATGTCCTACAATTGTAACCTTATAATCTTTGAACTTTTTAAGTATTTCAGCAATTCGGTTTACAATCTGCAAGTTTTTATCAACCTGAGCCTGCGAAAGTTTTGAATTAGACTTTTGGAAGTTAGAAGCATCTGATTCAAAAATAATCGAAGGAACTGCCATTTTAAGCAAATTACCGTCACGAATTACAAGCACATCAATTGGAATCACACCATTTACTGTAGAAGTCATTCCAAGATTATCTGTTACTGTAAACTCATAAGGATAATCCATTGCCGACTGAACACGTTCCGCATTTCCACCAGCATCTTTTTGAATATTACTCAAACCGTCCCAAATAATTCGCTCTGTAATCTGATTTTTACCAGAAGTTTTCCAGAAATCTTTTCCTTTTGGATCTTTGATTACAAATGACCAGTTTTTGATTTTAGCCTTTGTAGAGCCGGCAAGTTTGATATAAAGATCATCATCAACGCCATCGTTATCCGGGCTAAAGTAATTTGGAGCTGTTTTTACGCTAAGTTTTGGCTTTGTTGCTGTACAAATAAATGCCGAAGAAACTGCGCTAACTTTGTTTCCATTATTGTACATAACTTCAAGCGTTCCAATAAAGGTTCCCTCGCAGGCAACATCATCTTTTCCAGCACCATTCCAATTGATTACAGCAGGAAGATTTGCGCTGTCTTTTTCCGAAAGTGAATAAACGCTGGTTCCGTCTTCTTTTCGTACATCAAAATTCCATTTACTGATATTATCTGCAACAGAAGTTCTAATTTCAAACTTCTGAACATCTAAGAATCCGTCGTTATTTGGAGAAATACCTTCGTGTTCAGCTGTTATATAAGCCTTTGTTTCGCGATTATCAAGATTGATTCCCTTGAGTTCTGTATTGAAACTGTTTCCGGCATCATCAGTTGAATGAATTACGATATTGTATTTTCCGTCCAAAGCCATATTTCCAGATTCATCTGTACCGTCCCAAACAAAGCTGTTCTTGCTTCCGCTCCAAGAAAATTTCTTTACAGCCTTATCTTTCAAATCGCGAACTTCAGCAATCCAAAGTTTTTCTGCTGAACATTCTTTTACAGTAACCGGAATATTTTTTTGATTTCCATTTCCGTTTGGCGAAAAGAAATTCCAAGGAACTTCGGCCACCAAAGAAGGAGCAACTGTATCAAGCTCAAAATTCTGAGTTGAAGCTGCCGCCGTAGAACCATTTGCTGCTGTAACCGAAAGCTGCGCAAAATAAGAGCCGTCTGCACAAAGAAGCTTATTACTGTCTTTTCCGTCCCAAACAAAATTTACCGGCAATTTTTTATTTTCTTTAATCGAATAAACCGGCGAACCTGATTTTGATTTTACTATAAACTCATAAGAAACTACATCTTTTGTTGCAGTTACCGGAGTAAAGGTAATTGTATCTTTTACCCGGTTTCCATTTGGAGAAAAAGCTGAATCTGACATTGCAAGAACAAGCTGCGCTTCTGTTGTATCAAACGTAACAAGTTCTGTTGTCTGGCTCACACCAGTATTTCCCGCCAAGTCGGTTCCAGAAAGCACAAAACGATATTTTCCTTTTTCTGCAATTGTACCGTCAGAAGAAATACCGTTCCAAACAACTTCCTGCGGTGGATATTCGCCAAATTCATAAGAATTAACAACTTTTCCGTCTGCAGACTGAATTTCACCTTTCCAAGAAGGAACTGTTGCTCCAGCCGAAGGAACCGGCATAATCGAAAATTTTACAGAATCTTTTGAACCTGCTCCAAAAACTTTTTCCGAAGCAACAATTTGAGCCGAAGGTTTTTCTGTATCAAGCACAAGAATTGGTGAAGAAATAGGCTCCGGCACATAACCGTTAAGATACTTTGCCGTAACCACAGCCTGATATTCACCGTCTTTAAGCTGTTTTCCATTATCATCAGTTCCGTCAAATACAATTGATTCTGGCGGAACTTCTCCGCTGTTTTTCTGATTATAAGTTTTCACAACTTTTCCAGACTTATCTTTTACAGTAACAGCCCATTCAACAAGCTTATTTCCAGTTTTTTCTTCTGGAACAGGAATTGAAAGATCCAATTTTACATCAGAAGATTTACTGTCTGTTTTTGGAGAAAAATAGCGCGAACCTTTTACAAAAACATTTGTTGCAGGTTTATCAGCTGAATAAATGATATTTGTAATTGCAGCCGGAGCCGAAACGTTTCCAGCGCGGTCTGTTGCAGAAATTTCGTAAGAATAAACTCCATCAAAAACCTGTCCGTCCTGATCGTTAGTTCCTTTCCAGCTGAATTCGGCTGGCTCTGCTTTTACCCATTTTACAGTTTTTACAACTTTTCCGTCTGCAGCGCGGAAAACACCAATCCATTCATCTTCTACAGAACCGGTCTGTTTGATTTTAAGCGCAGATTTTGCACCTTCGCCAAAAATCTTATCAGAAGGCTGCGAAAGTTCAACATCAGGAGCAACTGTATCAACTACAACTTCGTATTCTTTTGTTTTACCAGTGTTGCCATTATCATCAGTTGCAGTAATATAATAGAAGTAATTTCCGTCTGGAGCAGTTTCACCATTATTCATAGCACCGTTCCAGATTACAGATTCAGGAATTGTAACTCCCTGTTTTGGTGTAAAAAGCTGCTTAAAAAAAGCCTTAAAAGTCATTTTTTCTGGACGCGCAACTTTATTTTCGATTGTTCTAATAACGTTATGATTTTTGTCCATAATTACAAGGCTCCAGCCCTGCACATAACGTCTGTCTGATATTTTCATTGGAATTACAAGTTCATCTTGTACACCGTCATTGTTCGGCGAAATATATTTTGGCTCTGCAAAAGTAAAAGCATTTACCGCCGCAAAAAGAAGACCAGAAATTAAAATCTTTTTATTCATTCTACAATCCTCCTATTCGTTATCCCAAACAACAATTTTTGGCGGCTCGCTGTCTGCCATTCCTAAATCAATATCAACTCCAACAGAAACAGCATGCAAGCTATCGTAAAGATTTTTATAACCCGAAGAAATTGTCATTTCACTCTGGCTCCAGCCGTTATTCTCCAAATACTGATTGTTTTTTACGTCAAAAGAAAATTTAAACAGGAACGCAACAGAAGGAATAAAACTGTATTTTTCGTTGATTACTTCTGCAAGATTAAACTTTTCGCCAATACTGATTACAAAAGCATCTTTAAAAGAAATCTGCGCATTCATATCAACAATAAGATTTTGAAAACAAGGAAGCGTAACATCAAAGCCCAAACCAATTTTTGCAACTTGCGTTTCAAGCAAAGAACCAGCTACGCCAGCTTTTACAGTTGCAAAAGTTGGATATGCAGAATTTTCTGCTTTTTCATCAATTCCAACTCTATCAACATCTTCATAAACTTTACCAAGATTCAAAACAGAAGCGGCAAGGCGGAAATCTTTTATAAAACCAACATTTCCAGCTCTATAAAGCGCACCAACATCACCATAAAGTGCCCAATCATCACCATAAGACCAGGCATAACCGCCGCCAAGTCCAATACCAATACTAAATTTTTCTGTGATTTCTTTTGAAAGTCCGGCATTAAAATTTATAGAATCTCCAAGATGCATTTCCTTAAAAGGCGCAAAAGTTCCATTAATATAGCCGCTAAAAATATAAAGCTTAAAAGGAATCAAAATTCCAGTTTGAAAAGCACCGCCAAGCTGTTTTTCATTTTCGTCATCAGAAGAATACAAAAAAGTATAACCAGCAGTAAGATTTACACGCTGCTCGCCCGCAGTTAAAGCTGGATTTACTACAACAGAATCAGCTCCAGCATTAAATAAAGCTCCACCAGTAACAGAATTTGCAAGCGAAAGATTTGCAGGACTTGCAATCTGCTCTAAATTTTCACCCCCAGCAGGAGGATTATAAGCATATACAGCAGTTAAAACAAAACCCGCTGCAATAAACGTCAATAATTTTTTTTTCATAAAAACTCCTTGCCTGTTAAAAGCAACGCCGGCAATGCAACGTTACAAAAAACATAGTTAATTATAAGCGCAAATTAATGTGACTTCAAGTTATCCTTGAATTATTAGAGTTTATACCATATTATATTATGATATGGACAGTAAAAAAAATATTCAGGAAAAAGCCGCACCTCAAAAAACAGCAGAAAAAGAAGGTTTCTTTTCGGCCCTGTTATCATCACTTTTTAAATCTTCAAGCCCGGAAGCAGAAAAAAAACGAAGGCTAAAACTTATTGCTAAAAATATCACAAAATCAAAATTTCACAGCTTTTACCGCACAAGTTCTGGTGAACTTCTTGCGCCATTTGGAAAATTTGTTTTTGATTTATACAAAGCAGTTTCGCCCGCGCAGACTGTTTTTAGAAACGCACAAAATCCGGCGATTTTTAAGCGTCAGATTGTGAACTATGTTATGTCTGAAAATCAGCTTGCAATTTTAGACCAGCTTGATGAACAGAAAATCCTTGAAATGGCAAAAACTGTTCCGCTGGCTCAGCTTCAGCAGCAGATTGAACAAAAACTTCAGGCATTTACAAATGAATTTAATGAATCAAAAGCCGCAAAAGCCGACAATCTTGAAAAAGCCTTTACTCTTTTCCAGGATTTCTGCTCTTTTGATTTTTATATGATTATCAAAAAATTTGATTCATCTTATAGAGAATATTCGTTTAACGCTTTGCCTCGCTTAGACAAAGTAAACGGCGAATATATTATAGATGATCTTAAAGATTTTCTTTCTGTTGCATACAACATAACTGATGATTCGGTTGACTGGAACCAGCTTTTTGATATGCTCAAAGCAACTCAAAACCGCGAACTTGTTTCGGCTGCAAACTGGAAGAAAATCATCGCGAGAATCAAAAATCTTCAGCTTTCTAAAACACTTGACTACATTGTTCAGCATATTTCCGAAGATCCAAATTATGAAACTCAAGTTTCTTATCATCATGCCGGAATTATTGAGCCTTACATCGAAAAAATCGAAAATGACACGCGCAATCTTTTGGCAAAAATCGAAACTGAGCAAAAAGAATCAAAAGCTTCTTCTATTTGTATGCAGATTTTTGGAACCGCAAATCCGCAAAGTCTAAAATATTATGTTTCAAGTTTTAATCCTCAGCTTGAAAAAAAGGATCTTGCAATTTTTGAATACACAGAGCCTTTAAATTATCTTAAAACTTTCCTTGTTGAGTTTGTTAAAAAGGTTATTCGCGAATATTATGATGTTGTAGTTATTCGAGGGCAATGGGACGCAACTCTTTCGGCTCCAATGTCAAATGCTTATCAGGAGCTTTTAAAGATTTCTGATGAAATTACGGAATTTGACGAAACTATGGCCGAAGACGGAATGCTCGGCGTAAAAATCAAAACGCTGCTTCCAAAAACTGCACACGATGCCGGCGCAGAAAATATCATAAACCGCGTTGTTTCTGATGCAAATGAATCTGCTCGAGGTTATATTATTCAGGCAACTCAAAATCTGATTGTAATTGGTAAAACTATTAAACAGTTGATTGAAGATTATGTTTTGCCAAAACCGGTTCTTGTTCAAAACTGGAAAGAACTTGAAAAATACATTGAATTGCCAATGAAAGAATTTAGTGTAAATATTTACAAAAAAATCTATCTGTTTGCGCAGCTTATGCAAACTTACATAAGCTAAACTCAATTAAATGTCGTAAACAACATTTTTTAACTAAATACTAAAAAGGGCTGCTAATAATAAAACTTAGCAGCCTTTTTTCGTTTACTTAAACTTGTGCTTAGCGCTTTGCCTGCATTCTATTGCTGATATGTGTTCCAATCAGCTGAATTATTTCTACAAGCAGCAAAATAATCACAACTGAGCCAATCATATAGCCAACACGATAACGTTGATAGCCGTAACGAATTGCAACATCACCAAGTCCGCCACCACCAACAGTTCCAGCCATAGCCGAATATCCAATAAGATTTATGATTGTAAGTGTAATTCCGTTTACAATCGACGGAAGTGCTTCCGGAATTAAAATCTTAAAAATAATCTGATTATTAGTTGAACCCATTGAACGCCCAGCCTGAATAACACCCGGGTCAACTTCTTTTAAACTGGACTCAATTACGCGGGCAACAAAAGGAGCCGCTGCAATTGTAAGCGGAACAATAGAAGCCTTTGTACCAATCGCTGTATGCACAAGCGCTCGCGTAAAAGGCAAAAGCAAAATCACAAGAATTACAAAAGGAATTGCTCGCAAAATATTAATAATCACAGAAAGGCTCTGATAAATCAATGTATTTGGCTTAAGCCCCGAAGAAGGATTTCTTGTGAACAAAATAATTCCCAAAGGAATTCCAATTATCATACTAAAAATTGTTGAAAACAAAACCATTACAAAAGTTTGCAAGGTTGAAATTCCAATTACTGAAAGAAATTTATAAACTTCCGGCCCTATAATTTCTGGATTTATAATTGATATCATTACTTACCTGCCTTTTCAACAATGATATTTTGCTTTTTAAGATATTCAAGAGCCTTTGCAACTTCAAAGCCCGAAAAGTCAACAATCATTTTGCCAACATCGCCGCCAGTTAAGTGTTGAACACCAGCCGCACGAATGTTAAATTCTACGTCGAATTTTTTTGCGATGTTACTAAGAACAGGAGCGCCCTGCTGCTCAGTTGGAAAACTCAATTCATATTCGCCGCCTTCGCTAGACCAGCGAACTATATTTGAATCGCTTGCAGATTTATGGTCTGTTGCAATGTGTGAAATAAAGTCTTTTGTAACTTCATTTTTTGGATTCAAAAAGATGTCTTTTACAGAGCCAACTTCAACAAGATGTCCGTCGTTAATTACAGCAACCTGATTACATGCATCGCGAACAACTTCCATTTGGTGTGTAATCATTACAACTGTAAGATTCATCTGTGTTTGAATTTTTCTGATAAGATTCAAAATAGAAGTTGTTGTCTGCGGATCGAGCGCGCTTGTTGCTTCATCACAAAAAAGAATATCAGGCTTATTTGCAAGAGCTCGCGCAATTGCGATTCGCTGTTTCTGTCCGCCAGAAAGTGTGCTGATTCTGGCATTTTTGCGGTCTTTAAGTTCTACGATTTCCAAAAGTTCATCTACGCGGCGGTTAATTTCATCTTTTGGAAGTCCGCAAATTTCCATTGGATAGGCAATGTTTTGACCAGCTGAACGAGAAGATAACAAATTAAAGTTCTGAAAAATCATACCTATTCGGCGGCGGCGCATTACAAGCTCTGATTCTTCTAAATTATCAATGCGCTTACCATCATAAAAAACCGCACCTGAATCAGGTCTTTCCATCATACTAATAAGGCGCACTAAAGAAGATTTTCCAGCGCCGCTTTTTCCGATGATTCCAAAAATCTGATTTGAAGGAATTGTAAGTGAAATACCATCTACTGCGCGAACTTTAGAATGCCCGTCGGCAGAAGTGTACTCTTTTACAAGATTGTTTAATTGTATTTGCATAAACTATATTATAGTAAATAGTATGATTTTAGAAAAGTTAGTTGATTTTTTGTGTAGTTGATTTTTTAATTTACGCGAACAACTTGTGTATTCCAATTCTTTGGGGGCATTTTTTGCTTCGCAAAAAACCGGGCTTTGCGCAGTTCCGCTAACGCTCCATACTTTGCTTCGCAAAGTACGCCTTGCGGCGCTGCTCCAATCCCTTGCCCGTTCTCAGCAAAATCAAAACTCCACTCAGAGCGTCTTTGCAGACTTGCATAAATAACAAGCAATATTTTTAAGAATTAAAAATGTTGCTTGTTTACAAAAAAAACGAAAATCGTTTAGTTTGCTCTTACTTCTCGCAGTTTTTTATTTACAAAATTGAATCAACGAGCTGTTTAAAATCTGAATCTTGAACAACGCCCGAACAATCAAGATTTTCTGCAATGCTAAAAATGCCGTCTTTTTCCACGATTGCATTTGAATCTTCGCCCGCAGAATCAAGTTCTGGAACATCAGCTGAAATATTTTCGCCAAAATTTGTCATTGAAAAACTTGGCTCAGAAACAAACGCCGGAACTTCTTCGGTTAATTCTTCAAAATCAGATTGATTTTCTGTTTGTTCATCTGATTCTGCTGCTTGTGCAATTTGTTCGTCATTTTGATTTTCCAGGTTTTCTGATTTTGATTCTACAATATCATCAACGCTCGCAAATTCTTCTTCTGAATAAGTTGGGAATGAATAAACTGTAATTGGCGTTGGGTTTGTGTTTGTAAGTGAAAATTCTGAGCCAAGCGAAAGCTCTTCGGCAAAAAGATTATCAACAGTTGCCAATTCTTCGGTTGGGAAATAAGTTTCCGACGAAGAACTAAATTCGTAAACCGGCTTTGCAAAAAGCAACGCAATATCAGCGGAATTTTCTTTTGGCTCTTCTACAAACTCTTCGAGCTCATCAAGTTCGTCAAATTCTTCAACCTCAGAATCAGAAAGCGGCTCGGCAGCTTCCAAATCATCGCTAAGTTCATCAACGTCGGTAAGCAGTTCAGAATCTTCAAATTCTTCGGCTGTTTCCGGCTCAACTGTTTCACACTCTGTTTGTACGCCTGTTATTTCCGCGTTTTCGTCGGATTCTTCCGGATTTTCATTAGCTTCTGATAAATCTTCTGCAAATTCTTCGACATCTTCAAATTCCTGCTCTTTTTCAGCAACTTCTAATTCTTGAGTTCCGTCCGCAGCAGAATTTTCGTTTGCGTCTTCAACCGAGTCTTGAAGCGCTTCTTTTGATTCTTCGAAGTTTTCTGAGTCTTCAGTTAGTTTTTCAACTTCATCAAGTGATTCCGCGTCTTCGGCAAGTTCTTCTACTTCGTCGAGTGATTCTGCGTCTTCGGCAAGTTCTTCTACTTCGTCGAGTTCTTCCGCATCTTCGGCTAATTCTTCAACTTCATCAAGTGATTCTGCGTCTTCGGCAAGTTCTTCAACTTCATCAAGTGATTCTGCGTCTTCGGCAAGTTCTTCTACTTCATCAAGTGATTCTGCGTCTTCGGCAAGTTCTTCTACTTCATCAAGTGATTCTGCGTCTTCGGCTAATTCTTCTACTTCGTCGAGTGATTCTGCGTCTTCGGCTAATTCTTCAACTTCATCAAGTGATTCTGCGTCTTCGGCAAGCTCTTCAACTTCGTCGAGTTCTTCCGCATCTTCGGCAAGCTCTTCAACTTCGTCGAGTTCTTCCGCGTCTTCAGCAAGTTCTTCAACTTCATCTGCATTTGCAATTTTTTGAACGGCAGCCGCGCCACCAGCAACAACGGCTGTTCCAGAGGCAGCTGCAACTCCGCTTACAAAATTCTTACTCTGCAGAACTTCTTCGAGCATTCGGCGGATTTCTTGAATTGAAGCACCAGAAATATCTGAGCTTCCGCCAGCAGCATTGCCAGAAGTATTTTGTGAGCCAGTTTTTGTTTCAAAAATCGCAAAAATTTCTTCCCAATTTTTTTCGAGATAATCAGAAAGCTCGTCGCGGCGCTTTTTTGAATGAACATGAAGGCTCTTTATAATATCATCGCTTAAATCATTGCGGCGCTGGCGAAGAAGACGCGCAGCATCGCTCCACTCTTTTTTTTCTTTGCCGTCGAGATAATTTTCAATAATTCCAAGTTGAAGTTTTTTGATTCTTTTTTGAAGCTGAACAACCGGATCTCCAAAAAAACTGAAAATCAAAAAGACAATCAAAAGAATCGAAATAAAAATACTGATGTAAATAATTAAGCGGATTTCAGAAGAAAGCTCAAAAACATCACTTGTATAAACTCCGCTAACTCTGATTTTTCCAATTCGGTTGCTGGAAAGTGCAACGTAAAAACGGCCGTCTGGCAATTCAACAAGTTTTTCTGGCTGCTGATAATTTCCGCCGCGTCTCATAATTTCGCTTCGGTTTTTCCAATAATTCAGCGTTGGGAGCTTAAAATCATTTTTATTACCAAAAGGCAGATTAAAAACAATGCCGCCATTAAAATCATCATCAGAAAAAAGCGACATTCCCTGACCAAGAGAAATTACATCGCGCGAAACAAGTTCTTTTTCAACTTCAAAAAGATTCAGATAAAAAAGCGAAATACCCGAATAAATTCCGTCAACCCAACAAAATGGCACACTTAAAATCAAACGGCCGCGAGTTTGATCGCATAAAAGAACAGCTTTTGTTTCCGATGTAATTTTTCGCAGAGTTTCAAACGAAATTTCATTGGCGTCTTTTTCAATGTCGTTGTAATTTTTGTAAAATTTCGTGATTCCGTTTTGCTTAAGCAAATCCGTTTCATCAAAAGAACTGTAATGAACACTTTTTCCGTTTTTATCTACAATTCTAATGCCGCTAAGAGAAGGAATTTGGGCAAAAAGAGCTTCGGTTTGGCGGCGCCGCTGATTAACATCACTTTCTGAAGGATTTTGTACATAATAACTGCGCACAGCCGCATTTTTTGTCCAGGCATTTTCGCCTTTTTCAACTAACGAGAGAATATCCGAAATGTACAAATCGCAGCTTTCCGAAATCTTATCTAACTGCCGAGTGTTTTCCGCAATTTTTGATTGAGCGTAAAAGCGTGTTTCCAATTCTCTAAAAAGTTTGGATTGAAAACTCAAAACAAAAATTGCAAATAGCGCAAAAGCAGCAAGCAGACTGGAAGCAATCTTCTGGCCAGAAGTCATTTCTACACTTAGATTATCGGTAAAATTTTGAAATTTCTCCACTCTAAAAAAATCGAAATTATTTGCGGAATAGCAATAAATGAGTTATAGTAATTGCGATGATTGATGTTGAGAAAGAAGAACAGACCGCTCCACGAGCTCTTTTAGTGGGCGAGCCTGGAAACAATTTACAAGAACTCAAAAACCTGGTAATTACGCTTGGCTTAGATGTAATTCAGCGGCTCACACTTAACCGTATGGAAGTTCATCCGGCTTACGGAATTGGCAAAGGAAAAGCTCAGGAAATTTCTGAACTTGCAAAACAAATAGAAGCTGATTGTATTATTTTTGATTTTAACCTTGAACCACGAAAGCAGCGAAACTGGGAAGAACTTTCGGGAATTTCTTGTTTTGACCGCCAGGAAGTTATAATCCGCATTTTTGCACAGCGTGCGCAAACAAAAGAAGCGGTTTTGCAGGTTGAACTTGCCCGCCTTTCTTATTCATTGCCGCGCCTTGCGCACCTTAACAAAGATTTTTCGAGACAACGCGGTGGCGCTTTTGGAGCAAAAGGTTCTGGTGAAACTCAACTTGAACTCGACCAGCGTTTAGTTCGCGAAAAAATCAGCATAATTAAAAAAGAACTTGCTGCAATTGAACTAAACCGAAAAACTCAGCGCAAACAGCGCGATAAAATACCTTCTTGCGCGCTTGTTGGTTATACAAACGCCGGAAAATCTTCGTTATTAAATGCATTAACCGGCGCCGATGCTTATGTTGAAAATAAACTTTTTGCAACTCTTGATCCGCTTACAAGAAAACTTCCGCTCAACGAAAGTTCGGGCGTTCTTATAACAGACACCGTTGGTTTTGTAAGCAATCTTCCTCATCATCTTATAGATGCTTTTAAATCAACGCTCGAAGAAGCAATTTATGCCGACTTGCTTTTGCTGGTTTTGGATTCTTCAGATCCAGAAGCGGAATTTCAATACGAAACAGTTTGCAATGTTCTTGATGATATTGGCGCAAACAAAAATCCGCGACTTTTACTTTTAAACAAAGTTGATAAAGCCGAAGATGAAAATCATACTTTGCAAAAATTGCGGCTTAAATTTCCAGATGCAATTCTCATAAGCGCAAAAGACGAAACCGGCTTTATTGATCTTAAAGCAAAAATCTACGAACTTCTTTATGGCGAAGTTGCAAATTATATAATTCCTGCAACTCAAGTAGTTTTGATAAATGAACTTCGCAAAGCCGGCTGCATAGAAAGCGAAGAATGGCTTGACGACGGAGTTCATATTACAGCCCGCGCTTCAGGAAGACTTTTAGCGCTTTGTTCACCTTTTGTACAACACGAAGAATAGAATAAATATGAAAGAATTTACACCAGAAAAACAAGAACTTCTCAATAAAATCTTAGTTGCAATAATCGCATTTCTTTTGCTGATTATTTTGCTTGGCACGATTTTTGGACTTTTGAACAAAAAAAATCAAACTCCAGAAAAACTGATTGCTAAAGGCAAAGCGGTAAGTCTTATGGCGCCTGCAAACACAGAAGAAGTAAGCTATTTTGAACTTGGCACGCTAAGAATTTCAACCGCATCAGCTAAATCGCAGGAAGGCGGCGCAATTTTAGTGCTTTCGCCGTGGCTTGCTTACCCGGCCGGCGACACAGTTTTTTTTGAAGAACTTTCCCGAAAAAGCGGCGCACTAAAAGGCATTTTTCAAGCCTATTTTTCAACACGCACAAAAAATCAGCTTCTTTCAGAAACAGAAGAAAAAATCGAGCAAATCATAAAAGAACAAATAAACGCCGATTTAGCACTAGGAAAAATCAGCGACATTTATTTTACCGACTATCTTTTTCTCGAATAATGCAGTTGACTTTCTAAACTGTATTAATGGAGTGACACAGTTTAGAAAAAGTTATATAATGCGCCTATTATGACTATAGCATTATTTTCAGACAGTTACCTTCCAACAAAATCAGGAATTGTAACTGTAGTTGTTCAACTTCAAGAACAGCTTAAAAAAATGGGTCATAGGGTAATTCTTGTAACCGTAGAAACCACAGATGAATATGAAACCTATGATCCTGACATTTACCGAACTCGTTCTGTAGCTTTAGGATTAGGAACTGACCAATTTTTAAGTATTCCAGCTATGCATCCTTTAATCAGTTATCTTAAAAAAAATAAAGTTGATATAATCCATTGCCATACAGAATTTGGACTTGGAAAAGCAGGACTTCGCGCAGCAAAAATATTAAAGATTCCTGCTATTTGTACAACCCACACAATGTGGACAGATTTTTACAAATATTATCTTGCATTTGGAAAATTCATTTCTCCAAGAATCATTAATGGAATTATGAAAAAATATTATGGAAAATTTGATTCGTTAATCGGAGTTTCCACAAAAGCAAGAAATTATTTTAAGCAGCCGGGAATGCTTCCGGATATGCCTTCTGTAATTATCCCAAATTCAATTGATAAGGAAAAATTTCAGAAAACACATATTACTCAAGAACGCAAACAGGAACTTCGCGCTTCTTACGGAATCAAGGAAGATGAAAAAATGCTTCTTTTTGTAGGAAGAATCGGCGAAGAAAAACGCGTTTTAGAGCTTCTTGACGTTTGCAAAAACGTAATCAAAAAGAATCCAAAAATCAAAATGGTTTTTGTTGGAAACGGGCCAGCTTACGAAGATATGGTAAAAAAAGCCGCAAAAGAAATTGCTGCAAAAAGCATTATCTTTACAGGTTTTATTGAATGGACAAAAGTTAGCGAATATTACGAAAGCGCAGACATTTTTGTAACAACTTCGCTTTCAGAAATGCATTCAATGACAATTCTTGAAGCTCAGCTTTCAGGACTTCCAATTATTGTTCGCCGCGACGAAAGTTATTTAGATTCTGTATTTGATGGTGAAAACGGTTATCTTACAGATTCAGAGCCAGAAATGGAAAAACGTATTCTTGAACTTGCCGGCGATGACGAAAAAATCAAAAAATTTGGACAAAAAAGTCTTGAAATCACAAAGAGATTCACAATTGAAACTCACGTCAAAAAGACAATTAAAGTTTACGAAGAAGTTATCAAAGCATATCCAAATAAAATTGATGATATCGAAGTTATGAAAAAAATTGAGGATTTTTAATATGAGCTCAAAGAAAATACCAGCACGAAAAGACGTTCCGGAAAAAGATAAATGGAATCTTTCTTCTATTTATAAATCTGACTCCGAATGGGAAGAAGCGTTAAAATCAATTTCTGAATTGACAAAAAAAGCGGCGGCTTTTAAAGGAAAGCTCGGCGAATCAAGTGAAACTTTGCTTGCCGCTTTTAAAGAACTCGAAGCAGCAAATCTTGTAATGGAAACTGTTTATCATTATGCATCGCTTATGCACGAAGCTGATGAAGATGATACACAAGCCGCAGACCGTTACGGTCGCGCAATTATGGCTTATACACAAATGCAGGCAGAATTGAGCTTTGTTGAGCCGGAAATTCAGGCAATTGATGAAGAAAAACTTCGCAGCTGGATTTCAAAATCTGATTTTGCTGATTACAAGATTTATATAGAAAAACTTTTGCATCTTAAGCAGTTCATTTTGAGCGAAAAAGAAGAGCGCATTTTGTCTCTTGGAATGCAAACAAGCCAAACAGCAGAAACTGCGTTTAGTGTTCTTACAAATGTTGATATGAATAAAACTTTTGGAACCGTTACAGAAAACGGCGAAGAAAAACCGCTCACAGAAACAACCTGGTGCCTTTTTATGCATTCTCAAGACAGAAAAGTTCGCGAAGAAGCATACAAAAAGTTCTATGCAAAATACGAAGAACATCAAAATACAATTGCAGCTCTTTACGCAGGCTCTGTAAATCAAGATATTTTCAGTATGCGTGCGCGAGGCTACAAATCTTCGCTAGACCAGGCTCTTTATTCAAACAAAGTGCCGCTTTCGGTTTATCATAATCTGATTGAATGTGTTCACAAAAATCTTCCAGCACTTCATGATTATTATAAATTGCGTCGCGAAATGCTTGGTTTAGACGAACTTAGACATTATGATGTTTATGTTCCGCTTGTAAAATCTGTAAAATCAAAAACAACTTACGAAGAAGCTGTAGAAATCTGCCGAAATGCGCTTACGCCGCTTGGAAAAGAATACACAGACCGGCTTTGCGACGGCTTGCTAAATGGCTGGGCAGATCGCTATGAAAATGTGGGAAAACGGAGCGGCGCCTTTAGTTCCGGCTGCTATGTTGGAAATCCGTACATTTTGCTCAATTATAACGAAGAAAATATCCGCGATGTATTTACTATGGCGCACGAAGGCGGCCACAGTATGCATAGCTGGTACGCAGTTCACAACAATCCTTTTATGAGCTATGATTACACGATTTTTGAAGCCGAAGTTGCGTCAACATTCAACGAAGAACTTGTTTTTGAATATCTTTTGAAAAATGCAAAAGACGCTGAAATGAAAAAATATCTTCTTTCAATGCGCGCAGATGATATTCTTGCAACTCTTTACCGCCAGACTATGTTCGCTGAATTTGAACTTAAAACTCACGAACTGGTAGAAAATGGAACGCCGCTTACGCCTGAACTTTTGCGCAAAGTTTACCGCGAACTTCTTGAACTTTATTTTGGTCCAGAAATGCATTTTGAATCAAACAGCGATATGGAAGGCTTGCGAATTCCGCATTTTTATTCTGCATTCTATGTTTACAAATATGCAACCGGCATTTCTGCTTCTCTTGCTCTTGCAAAACGCGTTACAAACGGCGGAGAAAAAGAACGCCAGGATTATTTTGAATTCCTTAAGAGCGGCGGTTCACGCTACCCTATTGAAGCGCTCAAAGTTGCCGGCGTTGATATGGAAAAAACAGAACCTGTTCAAGCTGCTTGCGATGAATTCAAAAAAATCGTTGCAGAATTAAGGAATCTGTCAGATAATAAATAATTGCTATGAAAAAAGCAGCGCTCTTTGTTCACAATCTGACAGTTGAATATTCTCTTTCGATTGCGCAAGGCGTTGCTGCTTATTTTACACAAGATAAGGACGTTCAGTTGATTATTGCTCAAACAAATCAGCCGAACTATCCTTATGGTTTGTATGAATATCAATATTGGACTTCTGCCGAGCTTCTTAAATCAGATGAAATTGATATTTACATTATTGTTACAAGCTCTTATCAAACTTTTACAACAGAAAATGAACTTTTGGGGCTAATAAAGCCTTTTACAAAAAAGCCGATTGTTTCGATTGCAGTTGATTTGCCGTTTGAAAAAGTTCATTACACTTACACTAACTGCGAAAAAGTTTACGATCAGATAATTGATCATCTTAAAAATGTTCACGGCTGTTCAAAAATTGCTTTTGCAAGTGCAAATAAAACAAATTCAAAAGAAGCAAAAGACCGCTTTGAAGCATTTAAGAATGCTTTGCAAAAACACGGCCTTGAATATAATCCTCAATTAACGGTTGAAGGCTTTTTTATAAAAGAAGCAGCCTTTAATACTTTTTCTGAATTTTTAAGATCAAAAAACTCTATAGATTTTGATGCGCTTGTTTCTGCAAATGATTCTATGGCCGAAGGTTGTATAGAAGCGCTTATCAAATACGGCGTAAAAGTTCCAAAAGATGTAAAAGTTATAGGCTTTGATGATACTTCGCGAGCTTCGTTTTTTTCGCCAACACTTTCGACAATAAATCAAAATATAAACGAACAAGGTTTTACTGCAGCTGAAATTGCACATAAAATTCTTTTAGGACAAGAACAACCGCGTGCAACCAGAACTGAAATTGAACCGATTTACAGACAATCTTGCGGCTGTATAAAAATGAATAACACAACTTTTACAAGCCGGCGACAAGACGGAAAAATCACGCAAAACAGCAAAATTAACTCTGCAACACTCGAAAAATACACAGATTATTTTTCTGATGAAGTTAGACTTTACACGCTGATTGATACTTTCCACGCAACACACACGCTAAAAGAACTTTTTGGCATTTTGCCAGAAATTACACTTCAATTGAACTTTAGTTCTATGGCGGTAATTTTGTACGAACGGCCTTTGGAATTTAATAAGAACGAAAAAATCAAAATTCCAGATAAAGCATATTTAAAAACCTACATTGAAAATAACAAGCAGATTATTCCTTATGATGAAAAAGGCATAGAAATTAATCCTTCAAAAAAACTATTGCCAAGCACTTACATTTCGCAAATTTCTGGAACCTTCATTCTTCATCCGATTTTTGCAGGAATCAAACAATACGGATATCTTATTATTCAAGTTCCAAATAACAAATTTGAAATTCATCATATTTACCTGAAACTGATTATTAATGCAATTGCAAATTCTTATGATTTAAATATGACGCTCACAAAAAATGAAGCACTTACAAACCGAAACGAGCGTTTATTAAAAAATAATCAGGTTTTAAACATTCGCTCCACAATGGACGAACTTACACACGTTTTAAATCGTCGTGGTTTTATGAACCGCGCAGAAAAAGAATTAAAACGCGCCGCACGAAGAAAAAAAAGCGGCTACGTTTTCTTTGCCGATATGGACGGCTTAAAGCAAATCAACGACAATTATGGCCATAAAATCGGCGATTTAGCAATTCAAACCGAAGCTCGAATTCTTGCAGAATCTTTCCGCAACACAGACATTGTTGGGCGCCTTAGCGGAGATGAATTTGCAATTCTTTCAATTGGACTTACGCAATCAACAATAAGCACAATAAGAAGCCGCTTAGATAAATTAAACGAACAATATTCCAAAGAAGCAGGACTTCCGCGCATTCTTTCAATAAGTATTGGTTATGTGCCTTTTTCGCCGGAAAATTCAAATCTCGACGAATTACTTTCGCGCGCAGATGAAAAACTTTACGAAGAAAAAGAAGTAAAACACGCAGCGCAATCAAATTTAGATTTGCACTAAGGGGATTCAAACAGTAATTGCAATATAAACTAAAGCGTGCTACTATAAAATAGCAGGTGAGAAAATTAGGAGAAATTGCATTGACTAAATCAGAATTCAAAACATTTTTACAAGCTGTGCCAAAAGCCGAACTTCACCTTCACCTTGAAGCAGTATTAACACTTAACGGAATCAAAAAATTATATAAAAACAAATTTGGCAAAGAAATAACAAAACAAGAGCAAAAAGAGCTTTTTTCATATAATGATTTAAACGGTTTTATTCAGTCATTTTTGAAAATTCAAGGAATGTATTCTTCAGTAGAAGATTTTAGAATCGTTTTTGATGAACTTGAAAAATACCTTGTAAAAAACGGAATTACTTACGCAGAAGTTTTTTTTGCGCCAACGGCATTTTTAAAACTTGGTTTTAAATATCAGGATATGATTAATATTTTCCACGAAAAAATTTCTAAAATCAAAGAAAAACGCGGAATTACAATCAAACTTTTAATGGACGTTAGCCGAACTTTTGGCCTTGAAAACGCAATGAACAATTACAAACTTCTTAAGCAGTTTCCTTGCGAAGATATTATTGGAATTGGACTTGGCGGCGCCGAAAGTAAAGGCCCTGCAAAAGATTTTGCGCCAGTTTTTGAGCTTGCAAAAAAAGAAGGTTTTCACACAGTTGTTCACGCCGGCGAAGATGTTGGACCACAATCAATTTGGGATTCAATAAATCTTCTTAGCGCCGAACGAATTGGACACGGAGTTACAGCCATTCAAGACGAAAAACTTCTTTCCGAATTACAAAAAAGCGGACTTCCAATTGAAATCTGCATTACCTCAAATACTTTTACAAAAAAAATCGTACAAAAGGCAAAAGAGCACCCGGTTCGAACCTTTTTTGATAAAGGCATTGCCGTAAACATCAACACCGATGATCCGGTTTTCTTTAAAACTACTTTGCTGGACGAATATTGGATTTGCTACAAAAATCTGAATTTTACAATGAACGAAATTAAGGAACTTGTAAAAAACAGTTTCCGACATTCGTTTATGAATGATAAATCAAAAAAAGATTCTATCAAAGCAATAGATGAAAGCTGGAAGTTATAAAAAGAAAAAAGCATTTTCTGCGGCTAAACTTTTGCTTTGCTAAAAATTCCAACTAAACTATATTATAAAAAGATTATGACAAACATCGAAAAATACTACAACAAATTTCACGAAGAACACCGGCTCACAACCCGACACGGGCAAGTTGAATTTCGCACCACGCTGCATTTTATAGAAGAAGCAGCAAAAATGGTTGGCTCACAAAACGGTGCCGGCTCGCTTTCCACTTTTTCAGCCGAAAAAACGGCCACTCCTCTAAAAATTGCCGACATCGGAGCCGGCACCGGCCGTTATAGCATAGAACTTTGTCATCGCGGTTACGATGTAACTGCAGTAGAACTCGTAAAACACAATCTCGAAATTTTACGCTCAAAACACGAAAACATAAAAACATGGCAAGGCGACGCAAGAAATCTTCAGTTTTTAGACGATCAGACTTTTGACATTACTTTGCTTTTTGGCCCGCTTTATCATCTTCATACAGATCAGGAAAAACTTAAAGCTCTTTGCGAAGCAAAACGAATTACCAAAAAAGGCGGCATTATTTTAGTTGCTTATGTAATGAACGAATACAGCGTAATTTCATATTGTTTTAAAGAGCATAAATGGGAGCAGGTTGCTCAAAAAGGCGGGCTTAGCGCGGATTTTCATACAATTTGTACTGAACAGGATTTGTATGATTATGTGCGCTTAGAAGATATTAACCGCCTGAACGCCGCAGCCGGTGTTGAACGCATAAAGATTATTTCTGCGGACGGCGCGGCAGATTATATGAGGCGCGAGCTCAACGAAATGAGCGAGCAGGAATTTGAAGCATTCTGTAGCTTTCAGCTTGCAATAGCCGAGCGCCCGGAATTAGTTGGTGCTGGCAGCCATTGTGTTGATATTTTAATCAAAAATTGACATAAAGGCCTTTCTTTGATTAACTCATTTTTGCTTGCAAAAAGTGCTCAAAAAAAAGCTGGCGTTTTAGCCAGCTCATCAAAAAGTTTTACAAAACCCAGATTTTTCAACCTGGCGATTTTAGCCTCTAGCTTTTATTGTTTCTGCAATCTTTTTTACATCTTGGATTTTGCCTTTTGCAGCAACTAAAAGTGAATCGTCGCTATCAACAATTACAACATCATCAAGACCAATAGTTGCAATTGTTCGCTTTCCGCCGCGAATGTAAGACGAAGTTGTGTCCAGCGCAATTACATCGCCTTTTATAACATTCATATTTTCGTCTTTATTGCTAATATCATAAAGTGCACTCCAAGAGCCAACATCGTCCCAACCGGCATTAAGTTTTACAACACGGCCTTTCTGAGTTTTTTCCATAACTGCGTAGTCAATTGAATCGCCTTTTATTTTGCCAAATGAATCTTTATCAAGGCGAATAAAATCTGTTTCAACAGCAGCTTTTTCAAAAGCTTCAATAGAAAGCGCTGCCATTTCAGGACTATGGATTTTAAGTTCGTCAAGGAAAGTTGAAGCCTTAAAAACAAACATTCCGCTGTTCCATGCATATTCACCGCTTTCAAGATATTCCTGCGCTTTTTCAAGGCAAGGTTTTTCTACAAATTTTTCCAAAGTGTAAGCGCCGTCACTTTCTGAACCACAAGCCTTTACATAACCATAACCTGTTGCCGGAAATGTTGGAACGATTCCAAAAGTAACCAGATAGCCTTTTTCAGCATTTACAGCAGCGGCACGAACTGCATTTTGAAAAGCCTTAACATCTGCAATTACATGGTCGCTTGGAAGCACTACTACAACTGCGTCTTTATCCTGCTTCATTGCAGCACAGCAGGCAGCAGCAATTGCGGGCGCTGTATTTTTTGCCATTGGCTCAAGAAGAATTGTTGGTGCCGCTGAACTTGCAGAAACAACTTCTGGTAAAATTTCACCAATTTGCTGAGCAACCATAAAACGATGTGCTTCGCCGCAAGATACTATTGGGCTTTCAATTTCCAGCCCCTTAAGACGCAAAAGAGTTTCCTGAATCATTGTGCGCTCACTTACCAAAGGCAAAAACTGTTTTGGGTGATCGCCCCAAGAAAGCGGCCAAAGGCGAGTTCCAGCACCGCCGGAAAGAATAATTGGAATAATTGTCATAAGAAAACTCCTTTATAAATTATCGTTTTAAATATACCATGTGGGTTAAGAAACACGAGCAGTCGCGAAGTGTTTCATTACATTTGTTCTATCGAATATTTAAAACGCTTTAGCGTTTTAAATATACCATTAAAAGCATAATATCACTATTTCTGATTCCGCTAATGCGGTTTGCCTGTCCCAAAGTTACCGGGCGAATTGCCTCAAGCTTATTGCGGCTTTCTGCCGAAAGTGACGGAATGCTGCCATAATCAAAATCTGCAGGAATGCGGGCATTTTCCATTTTATGTAGTTTTTCTACGCGCTTGTCCTGCTTTTCTATATAATACTTATATTTTGCGTCAATTTTTGCCATTTCCCAGTCTGATTCAGGGGAACCCGGATTTTCCATATCAGGCTTTTTGAGAAGCAGCGCTTCGATTTCTGAAAGACGCGCATATTTTTCGTTTACTGCATCAAACTGTGCCTGAGTTTTAAGGCCGCAGCGGAAGGCATATTTTGCAAGACGGCGGTCTGCCGTGTCGTGACGGAGTTTTAAGCGATATTCTGCGCGAGCGGTAAACATACGGTAAGGCTCTTTTGTTCCAAGCGTTACAAGATCATCAATTAATACGCCAATATACGCTTCATCACGACCAAGAATTACAGGCTCAAATTCCGGAATTACATCAAACTTGTCAAAACCGGCATTTTTCTGAACACCGCGTTCGTAGTCGTTGAGTTCATGAGTTTCACGCTCGGAGATTTCGGCAAACTTTGCCTTTTCTTCGTTTGTCATATCTGCTTTTGGACGGAAAGCGCCTGGCTCTGTACTTGAAGCAACTCCATTGAGTGTGTGTGGAATTTCTGCAAGCGGGCCGCACAAATCTATGTGTGCACGCGCATATAGACCGGCGTTCATTCCAGCAATAAGACCTTGACCTGCAGCTTCTTCGTAACCAGAAGTTCCGTTAATTTGGCCGGCATTAAAAAGTCCTGCAACGCGCTTTGTTTCTAGCGACGGATAAAGCTGAGTTGGCTCAACAAAATCATATTCTACAGCGTAGCCCGGACGGCTTTGTACGGCATTTTCAAAACCGTGCATTGTTCGCATAAAAGCGTCCTGAACACATTCCGGAAGGCTCGAAGAAAGTCCGTTCAAATAAATTTCATCAGTTTCAAGACCTTCAGGCTCAACAAAAATCTGATGTCGATCACGCTCTACAAAACGCATAACCTTATCTTCGATAGAAGGACAATAGCGCGGACCAATACCGCTGATTTTTCCACTATAAAGTGGCGAGCGGCCAATGTTTTCGCGAATGATTTTGTGAGTTTCTTCGTTTGTATAAACAATGTAGCAGTTTACTAAAGGACGCTCGACGCGCTCAGTTTCAAAACTAAATGGAATAACTTCTGTGTCTCCTGGCTGCTCGTCGAGTTTTGAAAAATCTACAGTTTTGCGCAAAATTCGCGGCGGAGTTCCAGTCTTAAGACGGCCAGTTGTAAAACCAAGTCTGTGAAGGCTTTCTGTAAGGCCATAAGCCGCAGGTTCTCCAACACGTCCGCAAGGAGCATCATATTCACCAATAAAAATACGGCCACCCAAAAAAGTTCCGGTTGTAAGAACAACAGAGCGAACCGGAATAATTCGGCCGCGTTCTGTTACAACACCGGTTACTTTCTGGCGCATTCCGCTTTTTGCAGCTTCGGTGCGGCCGTCGCCACGAAACTCGCCTGGAATTGTTCCCTTTTCTGCACTACTATCGCTGTTTGGCGGAAGCGGCGTTGAACTTGCAGTTGTTAAAATATCAATTACAGTATCCATTAAGGTATAAAGATTTGGAGTTGTTTCACAAATCTTTCGCGCCATTTGAGAATAAGTAATTTTATCAGCCTGACTTCGAGGAGCTTGAACAGCAGGGCCGCGACTTTTATTAAGCATACGAAACTGAATCATAGATTTATCAATCAGTTTTGCCATTTGGCCGCCGAGTGCGTCAATTTCGCGGACAATATTTCCTTTTGCAATTCCACCAATAGAAGGATTACAGCTCATTCTGGCAATTGCATCAGGAGTTTGGGTAATAAGTACAGTTTTTAATCCCATGCGGGCACACGCAAGCCCCGCCTCAATTCCCGCGTGGCCGGCTCCTACAACAGCCACATCATAATAATCATAAAAACCAGGCATTTCTTTCTTCTTCCTAAAAAACAAAACTGCCGCGCATACTCAGCACGGCAACTTTTAGAAACGTATTATATATAAAAATCACAAAAAAAGCAAAGCAGCAAAAAATCTCAAAAGCGCGCAAAAATGCAAAAGGCTCGCCACTCCACACATTTGCGCACACGCAGTTTACTTTAGCACATAACGGCCGCCAACGGTAAGAGAAATTCCTGGCATAGCATAACCTTCCACCGACTGATACTGCCAATTTAAAAGATTATCAATTTTAAGATATGGCACAAACTTTCCGCCAAACGCAGAGCCTTCAACGGCAAGATTCACAAGCACATAAGGATTCAAATAATAAAGATTCATATTGTCTGTATAGCGGCGCCCTGTGTAAGTTGCACTAAACGAAACTTTTGCAAGCGAAAAATTCAAAGCGGTTGAAAAATTGCACACAAAATCCGGCGTCCACATAATTCTTTTTCCATAAGTGTATTTTGATTCTTTGTCCAAAAGGCGATTATAAAGATACTCACCGTTTATTGCAAAAGTCCAAAATTTATTAAAAAAATCTGCGCTCAAATTAAAATCTACACCAAAATAAAAAGCGCTCGAAAGATTTTCAGTAGTATTATTTGCCCATCTGATTTTATCTTTATAATAATCAGAAAAAATTGTAAAACCACAATTCAAAAATGAGCCGCCACGTTTTTTTCCAATCTGTATATTTTTTAGCGCAACACCAAAATCAGCGCCCCAGCCAGATTCAGGGCGAAGATTTGAATTACCATGAAAACCGCCGCCTTCCCAAAATAAATCATCAATATTAGGAAATTGAACCATACGGTAAACGTCCGCACTAAAGCGCAAAAAAACATTTTCCCACGCAACTCCAGTTTTTGGAACAAAAGCAAAATTTAACTTATTATCATTTACGGAAAATTTAAATGCCAAAGGAAAACTAAAAGTCCAGCCGCCGCCAGCAGCAATTTTAGAAGTTTCTTTTATAACGCCAGAAAACTGCAAATGCTTTCCGTCATTAGTAGAATCAAGAGTTGTAAAATCCGCCGAAAGGCCAACCGTCTGAAAAACGCGCCCGCCGGCAATCGAATTAAAATCAGCAGAGCCAGTATATTTTATAGAATTGATAAAGTGCCGGCTATTTTCGCTGCCAGAATCATTCTTATAAAAACGCGAATTACTAAGCCACGAAACACTATTTTTTAAATTAAAACAATCAAAAACCGCCGGATTCCAAAGCGAAAACGAAAGATTATTATTATAATCGCGCAAAAGCCCAAAGTTTTTAGAATTAACCTGGCCCGGAGTATTTTTGTGCCCGGCATAAAATAAATCGCCAATCGAAAAATAATTTCCTTCACCAAAATAGTGAGTAACAAAAGTAGAAGAATGCCCGTCCACAACACAGGCATTTTCCTGACTTCTGAAAACGCCTTTTTTTCCCCAGTACAAATCGCCATCTTTGCCAGCAGTTACAAGGCCGCCAAACGCACCGTCACACAAAGAACTCAATTTATCAACTTTATATAAAAAACGGTTATTCGCATAATTAAAAGCGGCACTAGAATTTATAAAAGTATTTTCACCAAACTGGCCGGCAAACGCCAGCTTTTGAAAAACAGAATCAAGCGGCTGCTCGTAATTAAAAAAAGTTTTTGCCGCGATTTCCGCACTAAACGAATTATCAGGCTGCGCTTTTTTCATAGAAATATAAATAACGCCGCCAACGGCTTCTTCGTCTTCCACGCCTTCTGTAAAACCGCCGCGAATAATTTCTATTTTTTCAACAGAATCAAGATTAATAAAAGATAAATCAAAAGTTCCATACTGCGCATTATTCACACAAATACCGTCAATCACAACGCGCACAGTTTCATCTGTAAACCCGCGAATACTCGGCTTAGATTCAAGACCAAAAGCCCCGTACGAAAGCATTTGAATTCCGCACCGTTCCACCAGTTCCGCAAAACTTTCAAAATGAGCCATTTTTATTTCTTCGTTCGTAATCACAATCTTTTGTTCCACCGAGCCCGGCACATAAGTAGTCAAACTCGGTAAAACAATTTCTGCTTCTTCGGCAAAACTGAGAAATGCAAAAATATGAATTGAAAGAAAAAGAATAAAAATACGACGTTTCATTGTATTAATAAAAGTCACGGCGTGGAAAGTGAGTTTTGCAAACTTCGATTTTTTACTTGATTGCAAAACTCAGGCGCAGATGCAAAGGCAAAAGGGCTCGCTAATATGCACATTTATTGACTTATCTGCACCACCCGCAACGCCTACCACAAAGAATCTTAATATAAAATGCGTGGCTCAGAATCAACTTTAGTATACCATTCTTTTATTTGTAAATAGCCTTTGTAATCTACAAATATTTCATTGGTATCAAAAACCAATTCCAGCCCATCACAATATGGCATCATAGCAAGATTAGAAGTTTCAAAATCTTCAGAATCAACATTCATATCTTCCAAAATCCATAAACCATTATCAGCTTTTTTTAATGAATACTCTTGGCGTTGTCTATATTCTTCGCCATATTCTTCATCTTCAAAAAGCGGATAGGTAACCCAAGTTATATTTTCTTCATTATTTAAAATAAAATAACAAAAGTTTGAATTATCATCTTTTTTATCATCATCTGAATAAGCAGCACCTTGTCCAATCCAATAAGCCGAACGAGTAAAATACAATTTTGGGAATTCTTCCTGCTTTTTAAGAGCCTTTGTTGTTTTATTTACTAAAGTAAAATCGCTGTTTCTTTGACAAACAGTATCATTTGTTATTTTAGGCCTACGAAATTTATTATAATCAAAATTATTATTTACATAGTAATCAACAAGGCAGTAAAAATTATCAACACCATCAGTAACTAAATAACAATACTGTAGCGGCAACTTTGGCTCAGTTGTAGACTTTCCAGCTTCAGACCATTGAACGCCACCTATAATATTATATTTTTTATAATTCCAAATTAGACAATCATCTTCTATAACAAGAAGGCCGTCAGACTCATTGTAAAAAATCCCAGGATTTGTATAAATGGCTTGTGGAGCTGGTTTATCAGCCAACGCAAGATAAAACTCGTATTCTGTCAAACTTGGAACAAATTCATCGTACAATTTATAAACGTAAGAATCTTTGTTTGTTGTAATTGAGTTAGTGCTGTACCACCAAAAATCAGTAATTTTCTCTTTTGGAAGAAGTTCTTTTACTTTTGCTGCAATTGCGTTTTCTTCATAAATCTGTTTCCAGTTTTTGTTTAAAGGCAAATCGGTTTCAAAACTTACAGAATAAATTAAGTCGCCTTTTTCTACAAAACACCAGTTATCAGAATCGTTTGAACAATTTCCAAAATAAAACTTATATGTGTACTTTAGTTTTGAAGTTGCAGGGCCGGTAAAAAAATCCTGCATATCAAGAGCAGAATTTAAGGCTTCGTAAGGCGAACTTTTCCATTCAGAAGCCCATTTTATTTCCCATTGAGAACCTGGCTTTGCTGTAAGAGTAAGATGAGACCAAAAAAGCCCCTGCTTTGTAATAAAAGGTTCATCACCATTTATTCCCGGATCAATTGAGCCGGAAGCATCTTTTTGAGATGAATGGGCAAGAAGAATATCGTAAGTTTTTGTTTCAGAATCATAAGTTGTGCCAAGAACATTTGCATTCCAATAATGCGAAACATCTTTACTAAGATTAATTTTTGCACCAACCGAAAGGGTATAATTTGTAGAAGCAAGTGTATAAGTTCCGCTAAAATTACTAAGATAATCAGCTGAAAGGGCTGGAACTTTTGAAGTATCAAAAGAACTTGCTTCTACACCTTTGTAAGATTCAAGGTCGGAAAGGTTTAGAAAATCACTTTGGATTATAAGTTTTTTTGACGAATCTATATTTATTTGAACTTCAGATTTTTTTCCAATTTCGCGGATATTTTCTGACCAGACAATTTCTGCCTCATAAACTGTATTACTTTTTGCTGCAAGGCGAATCCAGCGTTTTGTATTCAATCCGTCTTCAAGATAGTTTAAATACAAGGTTTCAGCGACCAAAGGAAAATCTATTCTGGAGTTACCAACAAACCATGCACTTCCGCTCAAATCCTGCGCAGATATACTTGCATTATTTTCTACTTCTAAAGCAGGTTCATTTATGTCGTCATGCAAATTTGCACATGAATTAAAAAATAACGCACCAAATAAAACTGCCACAAATAAATAAAAATGAGTTTTCAATATATGTTTCATTTATTTATACCTAAAAACATTGATTACAAGAATTTTTGTTATATAAAATATATGAACTCTCTCTGTGCAAGTTTTGTGATGCATTACTTTGTGGCTTCGCGCCTTGCAATTATAGGATTCAGTTATTATTTACTCTAGTGAAAGTGGTATCAATACCAGCAAAATATCCATTAGAAATTGTATATAAAGCAACAGCTTCATCTTTAGTTGAGGCAAAAGTGTAATCCTTAAATGCATCACACATTTTTACACTATTCTCTGTTAAAACTTTATATGCAATTGCACACCACTTTCCTTTTGATTCCACTTCTAAAGGAGCATAGTCCGGTGTATACCCTGTAATATTGTGATCAAATTCGTAATAAATATAACCAGAATCTTTTGTTACTTCTTTTATATATATTGTTCCCTCATGTACACCATAGGAGGCAGTTTTTACAATATTAGGGCTATAACAGCAGTCATAAGTTCCATAAGAATTATATTCAAAGTCATCAAACCAAGTGCCCACAATGCCATCATTTTCCGTTAATGGATGAACTTCAAAATTATAAAACTCTTCTTCTGCTTGCTTACAACCAGCAAACAATAAAACTACGGCGAACGCTACCGCTGCAAAAAAACGAGACAATTTAATATTTTTCATTGTTTCCTACTCGGGAACGCGATTGTGCAGTTCCAATTATGTTAATTATTCTTTCATACGAAAGGTGAGCGCAAAAATTTCAGGGCTTGCAAAAAATACACGTCGAGAATATAACATATTAAAAATGCTTTGTCATTAAGCGGTAAGATAGTCTGTAAGCTCGGCGGCGGTCATTACAATTGTTTTTGCACCGTGTTCCTGCAAAAATTCTTTGCCGCGGAATCCCCAGTCAACGCCAATTACATCCAGACCGGCATTCATTCCGGTTTGCATATCAACATCTGAATCACCAATAAAAACAGCTTTCTGACCTTCAGATTTTCCGTCCATTTCTGCACGATTCAAAATTTCGTATATTCCGTCTGGAGCAGGCTTTGGTGGCATTCCAGGTCGACTTCCAGAAATTACATCAAAAAGTCCTGGAAAATAATCGTTGCAAAGCTCAACTGCAGCAGATTCAACTTTGTTTGTGTTTACGGCAATTTTAATTCCGCAAGCGCGAAGTGCTTTTATGCAATCTACAATTCCATTATAAGGCGCAGTTTTTATTGCACAATGTTTTTCATAATATGCAATAAAATCAGCAAGGATTTTTTCAAAATCAGGTGTGTTGCAGCCATTTGGCAAAGCACGTTCCACCAATTTTGGAATGCCGTTTCCAACCATAAAGCGAACTTCTTCAACTGTATGAAGCGGCAACTTATATTTTGCTAAAATCTCGTTAAGAGAATCCGTCATATCATCTAAAGTATTGAGGATTGTTCCGTCCATATCAAAAATAACAAGTGAGTATTTCATTGCACAAAATATAGCGTAAATGAATTAAAAATTAAAGCAGAGTTCCAGCGCTTTTGTATAAAAAGCGCTGCGGTTCTATTAAAAACTGAATTTTGCTTTTAAGTAGATTGTACTTAAATCTTTGTATTTTCCATATTCTCCGTCGCGGCTTGGACCTGGCACAAAAATATACGCTCCTGTTGAAACGCTAATCTGATCTGAAATGCTGTAACTTACAGACGGACGAATAAAGCTGTCTAAATCATTAAAGTTTACAAGACCGAACAAACTTACTTCGAGAGTTTCATTGAGCAAACTTTTTGAAACATTAAGTGTTGCTCCGTGAGTATAAGTTTTTTCGCGTTCAAGTGATTCTAAGTCACCAAAAACTACATCGCAAAAATACTGAGCTGTGAATGTCCATTCTGAAGGAAGCCAGTCTAAACCAACAAGACCAGAAAGTTCATTGCGCTGAACAGAAGTTTCGGCATCACCAAAAATAGCATTTTCTTCCATTATAATACTTGCTGATTTTTGAAAATGACGCTGTGGATAAAATGCCGCTTCTGCACGAAGAACAGTTTCGCTGATTGGAATTGCAGCGTCAGCACCAAACATTGCAAAGCGTTGGTATTCGCCTGAAATTTCAATTGCTGTTGGAATTGTGGGTGAAGTTAAACTGTCAAACACAAGTGTATAATCTAACAAAGGAATATCGTCCCAGCCATAAAAACCGTAAAGCGAAACATCAAGCGCAGAAAAATAGCCGGAAAGTTTTAAACCATATTCGCCGTTCCAGATTGCAGTTTGAGGCTTTTTTAGCGAGCCAATTGAAACTGGAAAAGAGTCAACTTGAGAAGGAACAACATATTCTTTAAGCGGGCTTTTTTCGCTCAATGGCAAAGAAGCTGGCGTAAAAAAAGGAATCCAATAAGCGTCGGCGGTGAACTGCTCGCCGGAAAAAGAAAGGCGAACTGAATCAATTGCAAGTTTTGAACTTTCGCTTGTTATTGCTGAAAAACTTGAAGTGTCGCTTGGGCAAATTACGTTTGTAATATCAATTCCGTCGGCTTTGCCCCAAGCGGTTTTTTGCCGCCCGATTCTTAAGCCCCAAAAAGATGAAGTATAATCTACCCAAAGTTCTGAAAGCGAAAAATTAAGAGATTGTGTAACTGCATCGTACGAAACTGTACCTTCTGCTAAAGCAGAACTGTTTCCGTAATATGCATCGATTTTACCGGTAAAAGAAGTGTCGCCTAAAATAAAGCGGCCGGCGCTTGTTTCTGAATAAGGACTGGGAGCTGCAACGCCCCATTGTGTTTGAACTTCGCCCGAAAAACTTATGTTATGGTCGGCAAAAAGTGATAAGGCTGTAAAAAAAACAAGCGCTGTGATAATTGTTCTTTTATGATTTTTTTTCACGGTTTTCTCCTGAAAATTCTTTGTAGTTAAAATGCGTTAGCGCTGTGCAGGGAGGGCGCCGCAATTTGCGGCGGCCTGCCACCGCAAACGAGCGAGCGCAGCGAGCGAGTGCGGAGGCTGAAGCGTTAGCGTAACCCGGAACATAGCGACCGGCCGCAAGGCCGGTAACGCCCTTAAAAATTATCTGATTCTTCCTTTTTCCAAAGCTGCAACTGTGAACAAAGAATCGTCGATGTCGTTTGCATTGTAAACGATGTTTTTGCTTTCGATTAAAGACCAGGTGCCGCTCTGCACGTTTTCCATTTTCATTTTTTGTGCGGTTGTGTATCCGCTGATTGTTGTAAAATCTGTGCAAGTAAGTATGCGGTGCAACTGATTCTGGCGATCGTAAAATTCGCAGCGGCGCAAGATGTAATCGGTTTTTGCTATGTAAGAAATGTAGCGCGGGTCTTTTTCTGTGTGGGCTTTGCTGATGCATTCAACTTTGTAGCAAGCAACTCCGTCTACGGTTTCTTCGCCAAGCAAATTGTAATCGTATTTGTTCAGGGCGCGCTCTCCCTTATCCTGATAGGTAAAGTCTGTTCCCATAAAACTGCCTTCGCTTTCTGAGCCGCTTGAAGCTATTCGGCGAGTTTTTTTCATTGCCGGCATATAAAGCCAGTTGTCTGAATCTTTTTTGTTTCCGTTTGCATCTTCTTCGTAATCGAACATTAAATAGCCAACGCCAGCAACATCTTTAGGTGTTGTAAATACGATGATTTCTTTTTTTACATCGGCGTAATCTTTGCTTTTCATTATTACTTCGCGAATTCTGTCTGAACCTTTTTTTGAATGTATTGTGAGTGTTGCGTTTGATGATGAGGTTTTTGCTTCTGGCACTTCTTTTGCCTTTTTCATAACATCATAACCTGTAAGTGTTTGTGCTGAAACTGCCGCACTTGCCAAAATTAAAGCTGCTAAAATTGTAATTGTCTTTTTCATTGTGTTTTCTCCTATAAAAACTCTATTTATTGTTTTTAAACGGCTTTGCTATGTAAAGCAAAACTGGTGTAATTGTATAATCTGCAATTAATGCACTTGCGAATCCCACTATTGAAAGCCAGGCGATATTTACAAGAACGGCCATTGTACTAAACAGGAAAATAAAGAACATTGCGCAAAGTATTGTTGTTGTCATAATCATTGTTTTTCCTATTTCTCTGTAGGAATTTAAGACTGCCGAACGATAATCGCCTGTTAATTCATAATGATATTTTATGTGATTTGTAAAATGGATTGTGTCATCAACGGCAATTCCCAAAATCATTGGCATTATCATTGCGGTAATCATATCGAGGTTTACGCCTGCATAGCCCATAATTCCACCGATAATAACTACTGGAGCAACGTTTGGTATCATTGCGATTATTCCTGTTCTAAAGGATGTAAAGGCAAGTATTAAAAGTATAAGTATTATAAGCAGCGAAGTTCCTATTGATTTTATGGAACCGCTTACTAATTTTTTGTTCATATGCGCAAACTGAACTACTTCGCCAACGATTCCCGCATTTGAAGCGTCTGGAAAGAGTTCTGCAATCCAGACTTTTACGCTATCCATATTTTGTACTATTTCATCGCCATTATAATCGGCAAGTTCTATATGCAAATAGCCAGCTTTAAAATCTTCGCTTACATAATCATATAAATCATTTCCGCCAGAAATTTCGTAAAGGAACATTTCCTGGCTCACTAAATCCTGGTCATCAGGAATTTTATATTCGGCTGGGTCATCACCATTAAGTGTGCGGTTCATTTCTTTTACGATTTTTGTAACTGAAGAAACGCGCGGCTTTCCGTTGGAAATTTTTGTCTGGCTTAAAGTTCCAATGCGGCTTGCAAGCTCGTCCATATTTTTTAGAACTTGTGGATTTTTCAGAGAATGTTCATCATTATATTCTACTAAAACTTCGTAGCTATACTGGCTTCCAAGCTGGCTTCTTGTGATTTCCATAAGTCGCTTTATGTATGGTGTGCGCTCGCCCATCATATCTGCATAATTCATATTTACTTTGATTTTAAAAAGGCCTGGAATCATAACAGCAACAACAACGGCGCTTACTATAACTGTAACCCACTTTGTATTTAGAATTGATTTTCCCATTGCTTCTACGCGCAAATCTGATTTTGTAGAACCTGCTGTTTCAACAAAGGTTGGATCCGGTTCTTTGTTTTTTCCAAAGCTGTAAAGGCAAGGCAAAAGAATAATTTCAAAAATGAAAACTGCAAGAACTGCGGCCGCTGTAATTCCGCCAACCCAGCGCATTGGTCTAACTCCGGCAGAAAGGAACGAAAGCATTCCGGCCATTGTTGTAATTACGGTAAAGAACAACGCCCAGCCAGAATCTCGCACGCCAAGAATTACCGACTCTTTTCTGTTTCCGGTTTTTCTATAATACATTTTGAAACTATTAACATAATGAACTGCGTAACCAACGGCCAGCGCCATAGAAAGCAAAACTGTTACAAGAATCATTGAGTTATTGCCTTTGATATTCAACCAGGCAGAAGCGCCAAGTGTTGTACAAAGCGCGCCAACTGTTGCAATTGAAGGAACAACAACTCCTCTAAGCGAGCGGATAAAAATAATAAGGAAAACCAACATTACTATAAAGCCTATTATGATTCGCGAAATGCACTGCTGCATTGTTGATTTTTCTTCTTCGTATTCTGTATAAGAAAGTCCGGCTGGCCGAATTTCCCACTTATCTGATTTGTATTTTGGATTGCTAAAAACCTGAATTGCTGCCGGCGCAATTTTGTCTTTTGCTTCGCTAAGGCTTTCGGAATATTGTTCAAGATTGATAATAAGCCATGTTTCTGTACAATCTTCGCTCACCAAAGAATTTATAAGCGACTGGCGGCTAAGAATAAACGCTTTCTTTTGAGCAAGTTCTTCTGAATTGGCCGGCACACCATCATCAAACGGGCTTGTAACTTCAAAACCTTCTTCTGTTCCAACCGGAATCGAAAGTTCCATAAGCGAAGTAACGCTTGAAGCATAAGGCACATTGTTCAAAAGCTCATCGCCAAGTTCATCAATCATTTGCAAAACTTCCGGTTCAAAAACATCTTTTGCCTTAATATGCGCCATAAGACTATCAGTTGAGCCAAAAATGCTTTCAAAATGATCCTGGTTGATTTTTGTTGTTTCCCAATCATCAAGCCAGTCTTCATCGCCGTTATCCAGCTTTAAGCGGCTAAGTCCAATACTGCAAACTACTGTTAAAATTAAAAGACCAATGATAAAACCCCAGCGATGTTTTACTTCAAATCGCCCGAATTTTTCAAACCAATCGTTTATTTTTTTAACCTGCATAAACGCTCCTTATTTTCAGCCGGCAAAAGTTTTCTTAATTTGATTTTTTAAGCCGGCTTGTGATTTTCTGATAACAGCGTTATCATAGTGATAACACTGTTATCTTGTCAATAGTTTTTGAGCTATTTTGATAACGTTGTTATCAAAATTTCATTGACACTCATCAAAATTTGCTTATAAAATACAAGCAAAGGAAAATTATGACCGAATCATCTTTAGAAACTAAAAAAAAGATTTTGGAAAGTGCAAAAAAAGAATTTCTTGAAAAGGGATTTTTGAATGCCTCTCTCAGAACAATAGCCGCAAATGCCGGGCTTACAACCGGAGCAATGTATCGCCATTTTAAAGATAAAGATGATTTATTCCGCGTTTTAGTTGAAGACGCAGTTGATGTAACAACAAAAGCCGTTATGGAAGCCGGAGTG